>Ga0182740_1000675_pt1 | contig 31415 bp, 32 predicted proteins | sample eDN5th37CKraftBY_FD_128872 | JGI IMG/M metagenome (GOLD analysis project Ga0182740, IMG submission 128872) | Enriched backyard soil microbial communities from Emeryville, California, USA - eDNA 5th pass 37_C Kraft BY (version 2) (version 2) | ecosystem: Environmental > Terrestrial > Soil >...
CCGGCGCGGACAGGGCCGTGCGGGCGCCAAGCTCCGTGCACATGTTGCAAAGGGTGAAGCGGCCTTCCACGGGAATGGCCGTCAGCGCCGGTCCGACAAGCTCCACGGCATGGCCGGCCGCGCCGTCCACGCCGAGCCTGCCGATAACATGCAGGATCACGTCCTTGGCCGTCACCATGGGGCCGATGCGGCCATGGAGCATGAGTCGCATCGTGGCGGGCCGCGCCAGCGCCATGGTCTGGGTGGTCAGGATATGTTCCAGCTCCGTGCTGCCGCACCCGAAGGCGAGCGCGCCGAGCGCGCCTACGGTGGCGGCATGGCTGTCCGCGCAGGCATGGGTTCCGCCGGGCAGGACCATCCCAAGCTCCGGCGCGACGACATGGGAGATGCCCTGTTCGGGATCGTGAAGGTCGAACAGCCGCACGCCGTGACGATGGCTGCTCTCCCGCGTGGCGCGGATGATCTCGGCCGAATCGGCGCGCGTCGTCTCGGTGCGTCCGGGTGCGGTCGCGACCGAATGGTCCTGCACGACGAATGTGAGATCCGGCCGGCGCACGGCAAGGCCGTGCTGCTCGATCCGCGCGAAGACATGGGGCGCGCGCACCTCGTCCAGCATGGTGCGGTCCATATAGACGAGGGCGCGGCCGTCCGGGCGGACGGCGACGAGATGGTCGTTCCAGATCTTGTCGAACAGCGTAAGGGCCATGTTCCGGTTCATTTCCGAACGTCGATTTCCGCGCCGCCCAGCATTGCAGTTATGGACAATTCAGCTATAGTTCCATTTATAACACTAATCACGCGACGGCTACGGGAGGAAGCAGAACATGGTCGAACTGACACGGCGCGGATTTACGATCGGCGCATCGGCCGTGGCGCTGGGGACCTCGCTCCCGGCTTTCGCCCAGACCTATCCGTCCCAGGACATCTATCTGATCTGCGCCTTCCCGCCCGGCAGCGGCGCGGACATCATCGTGCGCTATTTCGCCGAGCGGCTGCGTCCGATCACGGGCCGCACCATCGTCGTGGAAAACAAGCCCGGTGCATCCGGCAATATCGCCACTCAGCATATCGCGCGGGCCAAGCCGGACGGCTATACGATCATGATCCATGGCGGCACCGCGCTGTCCGCCAACATGCACTTGTTCAAGGTCCCGGCGGTGGACGTCGAAAAGGAAATCCGCATCGCCGCCACGTTGCAGCGCCAGCCGACCATGATCGTCGTCGATTCGTCGAAGCCCTGGAAGAGCGTCGCGGAACTGACGGCGGCGATGAAGGAAAAAGGCGAGAAGGGCAGCTACGGCGTCGGCAACACCATCGGCAAGGTGATGGGGGCGACCTACAAGACCCTGGCCGGGCTGAAGGCCGAGGAAATTCCCTACAAGGCCACGGCCCAGACCCTGAACGACCTCCAGAGCGGCGCGCTGGACTATGCCTTCCACGACAATGCCGGGGCGATAGCCTATGAGCGGCAGGGCCGCGTGCGCATCCTCGGCGTCAGCACGGCCAAGCGGATGGAATCTGCGCCGCAATATCCGACCATGACCGAGCAGGGCTATCCGATGGACATGGTCGGCTGGTGGGCCGCGATGGTGCCGATGGCGACACCGCGCCCGGTGGTCGATCAGATCAACGGCTGGATCAAGGAGATCATCACCAGCGACGACGGCCGGAAGTTCCTCGCCAGCATCGCGAGCGACCCCTGGGTCACCACGCCGGAGGAAGGGCAGGCGTATCTCAGCGAGCAGGTGAAGCAGTGGGGCGAATGGGTGCGGGCCGCGAATATTCCGCCGCTTGGCTGAGCACGGCCACCTCGGGCCGCCATCCAGATTTGCCCAACGAAGGGCGGGCGCGTGGCGCCCGCTCAATCCCTGTTCGACCGGCCGGACATAAACGCCCGTCGCGGTTCGGTCTCAGGGCAGGATCGCGTTGCGGCGTGCCGGGTCAGGCCGCCACATGGTTCGCCGCATAGAATAGAATTCGCGGGCCGTGCCGCGACGGCAGCCGTTTCCCGCGAGCACGCCCCGCGCGTTTCCCGGCGTCTTGCGGATTGTGCCGTCTTGCGCGCTCTGCCCGCGAGGCGATGTCAGGTGAAGGTGCGGCGGGGGCGGCGTTCCACGACCACGGCGGGCCGGCGGGCCGCGGGCGCGGCCGGCGCGGACTGGAGCTGATCGTCCATGATGCTGACGGCCGCCGTCGGCATGATGGTGGAGATCGCCTGTTTGTAGACGGTCTGGATCTGACCGTCGCGCTCCAGCGCGATGCAGAAATTGTCGAAGCCCGCGATCGTTCCCTGCAACTTGATGCCGTTGATCAGGAACACCGTGACTGCGGCCTTTTCCCCCTGCAAATGCGAGAGAAACGTATCCTGAAGACGCATCGGAGGATCAGCGGTCATGGCAGTCTCGATCAGGCTGGATTTGCCGCCCCTCTATACGACCGAAGGATGGGTGGGGCTAGGGCAGGGCGTTCAAAAATGGTGATGGCTTCGTGAACCGCGAAGCCGCCGGCGCCTCGGGCGGACAAGGTGCCGACATTTGTGTCCACCGTGTGGCTTTGCGCTCGTTCCTCACACTGGAAACAGCGCCGCGAGGGAAGGGCTCCTCTGCGCGCCGCGCGAGGATGTGCGGAAACTACGGTTGAGCCGGGCTCGCGGGCAGTTCCACCCCGTCATACAGCCAGGCCAGTTCGTCATAATATTCGTCGGCGCTCATGGCGCTCATGCGCGCGTTGCGCACGTCCGCCTTCGCGCCATCCGGATGATAGATGTAGTCGCCGATCAGGCGGGAGCCCATCTGCACGCTGGCCGTGCGAACGGCGCGTCCGCGGTTGTAGAAGGTGAGGGCCTTGTGCAGATCGTCGCCATGGCTGTCGATGGCATGGGCGAGGAAGACGCCGTCTTCCAGCGCCATGCAGGCGCCCTGAGCGAAATACTGAAGCATGGGATGGGCGGCGTCGCCCAGCAGCGCGACGCGGCCGTCGACCCAGTTCTGGATCGGCTCCCGGTCGCACAAGACCCACAGCTTCCAGTCCTCGCCATGATCGATGATCTGCTGCGCGCGGGAGCAGACATGCAGGAAGCCCTTGCGCACCTCCTCCTTCGACACCGGCTTGCCGGCGACCGGCTCCGGCGCGTCGTTATGGCAGGTGATGACGAGGTTGAAGACCTCCCAGCCTTTCAGCGGATAATGCACCAGATGGCATTTCGGACCCGCCCACAGGGTGGCCGCGTTCCAGCGCAGGTCCTCGGGCATGCGGTCGGTCGGGATGACGGAGCGGTAAGTGGTATGGCCGGAGACGATGGGCGGGCCGTCCGCCACCATCTGCTTGCGGATGCTGGACCACAACCCGTCCGCGCCGATCAGCGCCGTGCCGGACACGCGCGTGCCGTCCGCCAGGATGGCAGTCGCGCGCTCCGCGTCCTGCTCATAGCCGGTCACGCGGCTGAGAACGCGCAGATCCACAAGGCCGGTCTCGATGCAGGCTTCCAGCAGCGCCGCATGCAGGTCCGCGCGATGCACGACAGCATAAGGGTTGCGGAACCGGTTGCGGAACGTCTCGCCGACCGGAACACCGACGATGCGCTCGCCGGTCAGCGCGTCCATTAGCACCAGTTCGTCAACGAAAACCGCGCCGCGCCGCGCCTTGTCGCCGACGCCGAGATAGTCGAACATCTTGAAGGCATTGGGCGCCATCTGAATGCCGGCACCGATCTCACCGAGCTGCGAAGCCTGTTCCAGCACGATGGAGCGGCGGCCGCGACGCGCGAGGCCGAGGGCCGCCGCCAGCCCGCCGAGTCCGCCGCCTGCGATCAGAAACACTTCTCCGGACGACAATGCCTTGTTCCTTCGGTTGGTGATGAGGCCGCCTTTGCCTGCGATCATGGCATCGCCGGCCCCGTCTGGAAACCCGGCGGAGGCTTCGGATTATTTGCGCAGGGCCGGTGTGGGGCGAATGGTGCCGAGTTCGTGGGGGGAGTGGGTTTCGCTGATGTCCAGAACGAACAGGTCGGCGCGGAAATAGTTGAGGCTCGCCATCAGGATGTTGTCCTCCGCGTCGGTGCGCCAGCGCCGCAGCTTCACGATGGCCCCGGTCGGATTGTAGTCGAGCAGGCGGGCCAGTTCATCGTCGGCATAGTGGATGGTGATCTCGACATCGCTAACCGCGAGGCTCGCGTTGCTGTGATCGTTGATGAGGCGGGGAATCGTGTAGCGCGCATCGGCGTTCTTCGGGAAGGTCTCGTAGACATGCGCGGCGATGAAGATATCCATCAGCGCGAAAGGCGTGCCCGAGAAGGAATGGATCTTCTGAAGCCGGACATAGGGATTGACCGCGCTGTGACGTCCCTGGAGTTCGGCCGGCAGGATCGGCGCCGGCATGCGCTGGAGCACCTTGATCTTGAGGTCCGGATCGTGCGTGAGCGGATTGTTGATGACCGAGCGCAGCGAGTGCAGCTTCGGCCCGGCGGTCGCGTCGGCGCGGACGAAGGTGCCCTTGCCGCGGAAACTCTGGATCAGCCCTTCCTCGGACAGGATCTGAAACGCTTGCCGGACCGTGATGGTCCCGACACCGAATTCCTGCGTGAGGTCGGGAATCGTCGGCAGCCGGTCGCCGGCGCTCCAGACCCCGGAGCGGATGCGTGCGCGAAAGATGTTGGCCAGCCGCAGATACAGCGCGATGCCGCGTCCTTCGTCGGCCTGGGACAGGCGCCGCGTTTCATTCGGGGAGGGGGCGGACGGCATTCAGAGCCTCTGTCTCGATTTCCTCCTTAAAGCAATTTTCCCGGCGTTGAAAAAGCGCCGGGCCGCCGGAGGGGCCGGTCCCGATGACCGGCGACGGGATTTCAGTCGATGATACGCGGATCCGGCGATGGCGGCGCTTCCTGCGCTTCGGCCATCTGTTCGAGCATATAGATGAGGCCGTCGCGAATTCTGGGGTCCCTGATTCTTGAAAAGGCTTTCGTCATGCGCAGAAGCTGGGCCGTCTCCACCAGCGCCGCCGCGGCATCGCGAGGCATATCGCCCGGTTCTTCCAGCGCCGATACCGGCACCTGGAAGATGTTCGCCAGCCGGCTCAGGTGTTCCGGGTTCAGCCGGGCGTGACCCTTTTCGTATTTCCGGACCTGGCGACACGGCAGGCCCATGCTTTCCCCGAGCCCGGCCTGGGTCATGCCACGGGCGATCCGCAGGCTCCGCAGGCGCTGGCCGAATTCGACATCGCTGGGTCCGGGTCGCCGGCCTGCTGTGGAACTATCGTCTTTCATGATCGGATCGGGCGGACGGGCAAAGAGGGGAGGATCGATTTCAGTCGTCAACGAGATGCTTCGCGCCGCTGCTCCGGCCAGGCGAAGCCGGCGAAGAGATTGATCAGCGGTCCTCCCCGATATTCTTTTGCCAGCTCGTCGGGATGAATGAATTCATCCCGGAACCATGGATACCGCCGGGGGTCGAAGGATTCCACGATCCAGTCGATGAGCCGGCGCACCCGCGGGATGCGGGCGACGTCGGCATGATAGGTCAGCCAGATATCAAATTGGAAGCGAAGATCGACATCCAGCGCGACCATCGGGCCGCCGATGGCAGGCACATAGGTGGGCACCCAGCCGATGCCGGCGCCCTTGGCGACTGCCCACACATGGGACGAACTGACGTTGGTGCGGAGCGCGACGAAGCCGGGCTGGGCCTGGCCGGGCGCGTTTTCGTCGTAGAGCTGCTGCGTGCCGGTCTGTTCGGCGATCTGGAGGACGATCCGGTGCCGGGTCCGGATATCCTCGACGCTCTGCGGTGCGCCATAGGTGTCGATATAGTCGCGGCTGGCGAAAGGCATGGAATGTAACCGGCCAAGCTTCACGACCTTGAGGTCGGGAGCGGTGGGCTTGGTGAGCTGCACCGCTGCGTCGGCCTCCAGCCGGAGGACATCCGCCGAGCGCATCGCACAGTGGAGATCGACCAGCAGCTTCGGGTAGGCCCGCTGGAATTCGATCAGCCGTGGCGCAAGCCAGAAAGTGCCGAGGCCCTCCGTCACGCCGATCCGGACCTCGCCTGAAATGGCCGGAGCCGCCTGCCCCAAGCCCCGCAGCAGATCGAAAGAGGCGGCTTCCATCTGCTGGGCGGTCAGAAACATCCGCTCGCCCTCGGCCGTGGTGCGGATGCCGTCCACATGCCGGGTCATCAGCGGGGTGCCGGCCTGCTGCTCCAGGTCGTCGATCCGCCGCCGCAGGGCGTTGACGGAAAGTTTCAGGGAGTCCGCGGCCGAGCGGAAACTGCCGTGTCGCACGACTTCCAGAAAAATGCGGACGCTTTCCCAGTCCGGTTGCTGGGCGGCCTGGTGTTCCGCCGGCGGAACGCCCCTGTCCTTCAGCGGATACATACGCGGCTCGCGGCTCCGTTTAACATTCCAAGAATAGAGCTTACGCCATAACCCCAGGTGAGACGATGACAGCGCATGATGTCCGTGTCGTTCGGGCTGCAGAACAAACCCTTTCGCCGGTCCATACCGCGCATCATCCATTAAATCGGCTTAATTTACAACAGCTTGGTCGTCGGCTGGTCGTATTCACGCCGATCGGCGCCCAGGTTGACGCCCTGCTGGACCGTGCCCGGCGCGATATTTCCGGCCTGACCAGCGATGACATCGTCCGGAATGTGGTGTCGCACAATCCGGATGCGTTCTGGGCCATCGCCCGGAAGGACCGGTTCGACGTCAACGCACCGACCGCGGAGGGCTTTCTGGCGTTCCTCATGCTGAACGAGACCGGCATGGAGCGGCTCATCAGCGGAACACTGGACACCCGAAACCCGGGGCTGGACGTGATCTGCCGGCAGAATGAAAAGCCCGCCGGCATCTATGTCTGGTGCCTGCATGCGCGGGGCCTTGCCGCCGCGGGCATCCCGCTGGTGCTCGAAAAGGTCTCCAGCCCGCTCTATCAGGATGCCGACCTCTACGCCCGGGGGGTGACGGACGATGGCGTCCGGATGCTCGAAACGCTGGGCTTCCAGCGCGGCGCCGAGTTTGGCGGCCTGATCGCGACCCATCTCCACCAGTATGCGCGCGGCGCGGCGTCACCGGGCTACGACAGCCGGCATGCGCGCCTGCGGATGTCCGTGACCGTGGCGCGGTCCCTGGACGACGTGCTGCGGGCCTTTTCGGTGCGCGGGGCCGTCTACATGGCCGAGCAGCATTGTCCTTATGACGAGGAGTTCGACGGCAACGATTTCTCGGCGACGCATCTGATCGGCTACTGCAATGACGAACCCGTGGGCTGCATGCGCATCCGCTATTTCGCCGGCTTCGCCAAGCTCGAACGTCTCGCGGTGCGGGCGGAGCATCGCGGTTCGGGCATTGCCGGACGCCTTGTGGAGGCTGCCGTCGATCTGTGCCGGATGAAGGGCTACCGCACGATCTATGCCCATTCCCAGAAGCGGCTGCTTGAATTCTGGGCCAAGCATGGCTTCGGGGCGCTCGAAGGCGGCAAGGAGTTCAACTTCTCCGACTTCGATTATGTCGAGGTCGTGCTCGACACCGCGCCGCATCCGCAGGCCATCACGCTCGGCATCGATCCTTATGTGATCATCCGTCCCGAAGGCCGCTGGCATGTGCCGGGCGTTCTGGAAAAATCGGCCCAGCGGCCGGCCACCCATTGAAAGGTCGTTCCGTGAGTTCGATCATTGAACTGCAAAGCTATCGGGAACCGCCGGAGCCGCCGACGCTGGTTCTCGTCGATATGCAGCGCGAGAATCTCGCTTCGTCGCGGATGCTGTCCATTCCGGACACCATGGCGGCAATCGCGAACTGCCGCCTTGCTCTCGGACATGCGCGGGCCAACGGCTTTCCGGTGGCCTTCGTGCGCTGGATCGCGCGTCCCGTGGACGAGGCGCTGCCGCCGGTTCTGCCGAAATGGATCGAGGGCTTCGAACCGACCGGCGCCGACATGGTGTTCGATCGTGAAAAGCCGTCCTGTTATGCGAGCCGGCCGTTCGGCAGCGTGATCTCCGACAACGGCGGCCGATTTGTTCTGGCCGGCTTTTCAGGAGAGGCAGCCTGCCTCTCCACTGCGGTGGATGCCTTTCATCGCGGCCATCGCATGCAATATCTCGCGGACGCCTCCGCCAGCCATGCCCTCGACGATATGAGCGCGTCCGATATTCATCGCACGGTCTCCCGCATCGTGGACATCTATGCGGACACCATCCCCACCCGGACCTGGCTGACCCTGTCGTCGCGCCGAAGCAATCTGCGGAGCATTCGCTATGAGCGCTTTCGTCATGAACAGGCTTAAATCGATCCTGGAGAGTCTTGATCGCCACATCGAGGAGATCGAGCAGCTTCGGCTGCCCGACACGGCGCGCCTGCTGGCCATCGCCCGGCTCGATCTACAGATGAAGATTCACGGTGTTTCCGATGATGAGTTGATGTCATTCTGTTCCGTGATCGAAACCCGGGACCAGCTTGCCGAAGACATGTCCGAGGTATCCGATACGCCGGGACGGCCGATGGATCCCGTCTGTCAGCCGCATACCGTGAAGATCGACCCCATCGAGGATCTGTTGAAATGGTTCGGGCGGGGCATGGAACAGAAGCTGCCGCAGGTGGAAAAATCCGTTGCAAAGGCGCGGCGCAGCCGCGCACCTGAAAGCTGACGGGACGGTCTGATTCGCCCCGGTGGCGGGGCGGATATGAGCGACAAGCAGCAGACGGATCGGTTGGCGACGCGGCGCAGTTCGCGCATTCCACCGATGCTTGTCGTACCGGTCGTCAGTGCGGCGCTTCTGGCGCTGCTCTATGCCATCTGGCTCCTGCTGGATCTGCCTCCGGAGGAAACGATTCTCGCGGTCGCGCGCAGCTATTTCGACAGCTACGGCCTTGTCACGGTGTATGTCTGTGCCGCGATCGAGGGGCTGCTTCTGATCGGCTTTTATTTTCCCGGATCACTGGTGTTCTTCCTGGGCCTCCTGCTGGCGGCGGGTGATCCGGCGCGCACCTTTCAGGTCGGTGCGCTTGCTGCCCTCGGCCTCTATACCGGCTATCTCGTGAACTACGCGCTCGGTCGCCACGGCTGGTATCGCCTGCTGGTTGCCTTCGGTCTGCGGGACGGGCTTGAACGGGCAAAGCAGCGACTGAACCGCCACGGCCTGCATGCCGTTTTCATGACCTACTGGCAGCCGAATCTCGGCTCTCTGACATCAACCGCCGCCGGCGTGCTGCAACTGGCCTTCGCCAAATTCGCGGCCTATTCCGCCGCCGCCGTCGCATTCTGGATCGGATTCTGGAGCACGCTTGTCTATATTCTCGGCAAGCCCGCGCTCACCCTCGTCGGTTTCCGGTTTATCGCCATCATGCTTGCGACCTGGATCGTCGTGGCGCTGGTCTGGTCGCGGATCGAACGCCGCCGTCGAAACGCCTGACCCACGCCGGACAGCCTCGCGATTCAGGCGCTGACGGCTTTCACCGGGACGAAGCGGCCTGCCGCACCGACCCGAATCCGATCCGTCCGGAAGGTGCCGGCAGTCCGGTTCACAGGGCGCGAGCCGGCGGGTCCCTCACCCGATCTCCTATTGCCGGGCAGCCGAACGGCAGTCTAAATGGGCCGGCCATGCTTGGGATATCCCGCTGGATTTTCGCCGGGCCTGTTCCGTGTCAGGGACGGATAGCGGCCATATGGAGGTGCTTCTTGCTCAAGCTCAACATCATCATTTGCAGTACCCGGCCGGGCCGGGTTGGACCGACCGTCGCACGCTGGGTACATGAAGCGGCGAAGGAAAACGGCAAGTTCGACGCGCAGCTTGTCGATCTCGCGGATTTCAACCTTCCGGTCTATGACGAACCCAAACATCCCCGGCTGAAGCAATACGAGCACGACCATACCAAGGCATGGAGCGAGAGCGTGGCTTCGGCGGATGCCTTCGCTTTCGTGCTGCCGGAGTATAACTTCTTTCCGCCATCCTCGCTCATCAACGCGCTGCAATATGTGCTCGGCGAATGGCACTACAAGCCGGCGGGGCTGGTCAGCTATGGCGGCGTTTCCGGCGGGCTGCGCTCGGCCCAGACCGTGAAGCTGGTGCTCACCAGCCTGAAGATGATGCCGCTGCCGGAGCAGGTTCCGATTCCGACCGTCTCGCAGTTGATCGAAAACGGCGTGTTCAAGCCCAACGAACTCATCACCACGGGCGCGACCACGATGTTCAACGAGCTGCATCGCTGGAGCGAGGCCCTCAAACCCTTGCGTGCGGGATAAATCTTCCTGTGCCCGACACCCAGGAAGGGGGAGGGCGGCGACGAGCGGTCGCCGCGCTCCTCCGATTGAATAACGGATTGATTCAGCCGCTGGAGCGTCCCGTGCTGGGATGGCTGGCGGCCCGCATGCCGCAATGGGTGACGCCGGATATTCTGACCTCGGTGGGGTTCATCGGAAGCGCCATCGCGCTGGCGAGCTATGCTCTATCATCGGCCTCGCCGGCGTTTCTGTGGCTGGCCAGCCTCGGCATCGCGCTGAACTGGTTCGGGGATTCGCTCGATGGAAGCCTTGCCCGCTACCGCCGCATCGAGCGGCCGCGTTATGGCTTCTTCCTCGATCACAATGTGGACGTGCTCAACAATCTGATGATCTGCCTGGGGCTTGGGCTTGCGCCGGGTGTGCGCTTCGAGGTCGCGTGCCTTGCCCTGATCGGCTATTTCATGCTGACCATTCTCACGTTCATCCGCACCAGTGTGATGAACATGTTGCAGATTTCCTTCATCGGCATCGGCCCGACGGAGCTGCGCATCGCCGTCATCATCCTGAACGGGATTCTGTTCTTCGGCGTGTCGCCGCTGGTGGAATTCGGCGCGCCGCTGACGGTCGTCGATCTGCTGCTGCTGCTCTGGTTTGCCGGAACGGTCGTTTTCTTCGTCGTGATGCTGATGGTGGAGCTTCCGCGCCTGCGCCGGGAAGATACGCCGGCGCCCTGAGCCTGCGCCTGCGTTACGGCGGTCAATCGTCGCTGAGCGGCCGCAGGTCCAGCACCTGTTGCCGCCCCATCCAGACCGCATGGCGGGTGTGGTCGGTCAGCGCCTTGCCGGTGTTCGGATGCAGGAACACGGTGAGATTGCCGCGATTGACGATCAGCCACGGCGTCAGAGTCGGAAACAACTCCACCGCGAACGCCACCTGATACATCGCCGAGGGATGCGGCCCGACGGGAACGTCGTGCCAGCGGCCGTAGATGGCGGCGGGAAACAGCCGCTCCATTTCGGCGCGGAGCCGCTCCGCTTCCGGCCGGGTCTCCGGTTCGTAATAGATATGCGCGTGATAGCTGCCGATGACGGCGGCGTCGCGAAAGCCCGTATCCTGCGCCGGCGGCCGGTCCGTCATGTCGGGCTCCTCTGTCGAAACGGCGCCAGCGTTGTTCGCCGCGCCGTAGGCTGTAGGCGGCATTATATCACGCCGTGGCGATAAAGGATCTTCTTGAAGCCCTTGAAATTCTTCGCCGTGCCCTTCTGTCGCAGGTCGGCAATGATTTCCTCGATCAGCGGCTCGTCCATCTGGATGAGGAAATCGTAGATGTCCTCCATGCCGTAAAGCTCGCGATAGAAGATGTCCCGCTTGAGCACGGGCAGGCCAAGATATTTCACGAACAGGAAGCCGCCGACATGAACTTGATTGCGTTCGGTCACGCTGGTGATGATCGCGCTGAGCAGACCCTCGGTCTTGAGCGCTTCGACGGATTCGATGCTGCGGCTGATGCGCCGGATGCTGCTGATGCTCTCGTCGCGGATCTGGAGCAGATCGGCTTCTATGTCGTCTTCCGAACTCAGGGTCTGGATAGCGCGGGACACGCCCTCGACGGAGGCCAGCGTATTGACCTTTGTGTCGGCATCGACGGCGCGGAAATTGCGGATCAGGCGCTCGCGAAAGGCTTTCGGCAGAAGTTTGGCCAGCGCGAGAATTTCCTCCGGCCGCTCGCTGCGCAGATAAGGGATGAGCTGCGAGCCGTGATAGAGGATATGCGGCTTGAAGCCCGATTTCGTCACCAGCCGGGTGAGGCCGACCTCGCCCTTGTGGATCGCCCAGCGCCGCGTGCTGATGGGGCGGTAGCGCCGCCAGTAGCGCTGGAAATTCGGATGCTCGATGACGGCGCGTCCGAACGACAGCATGAAGGACTGGACGTGATAGTGATGCTCGATGACTTCGGTGAGGCCGATGAAATCGTGCGGTCCGCTAAGATCGGCGAACAGCTTGTCCAGTCCGGGCTTGAAGAAGAACACGCTGTCGTTCATCAGCGCGAGCCGGTCCACATCTGGGAAATGCTTCAGCAGATAGCTGATGCCGTCCTTGTAGCCGCCAAAGTCGCGGCCGAGATTGATCCGCTCCATGATGACATGGGCATGGGGGAGCAGCGTCTGCCGCTGACTTTCGCTCAGCTTGCCGTTGTAGACGATGAACAGGTTCAGGCCGCTGCGGGCGATCGCTTCAAGCGCGTCCTGCGTGAAGGCGGGCAGGGGCGGGCGCGAAGCCAGCAGGAACAGGACAAAGCCTTTGCCCTTCAGCGGCGCCTCGCCCTGGGTCACGGTTCCGATGCGGCGCTGTTCCGAATAGACCCGCGGATCGAGATGATACCAAACGCGCGACACGAACTCGACGACCGGAACGACCGTGAGCAACTCCAGCCGGTTGCGAACCTTGCGATAGATCTCGCCGGAAAGACTAACGGTGTCGGCGAGCAAAGACATTATCGATCTTCCGCTTCGTTGGCGATCTGCCGCAGATAGTCGCCATATTCGGTGGCGGACATGGCGGCCGCAGCCTTGACCAGGTCGTCACGCGTGATCCAGCCACGGATATAGGCGATTTCCTCAAGGCAGGCGATCTTGAGGCCCTGGCGGTTCTCGATGGCGCGGACGAACTCCCCCGCTTCGAGCAGCGAGTCATGGGTGCCGGTGTCCAGCCACGTGAAACCGCGCCCCATCTGCACGACCTGCAACTTGCGGCGTTCGAGATAGACCCGGTTCAGATCGGTGATTTCCAGTTCGCCGCGCGCCGAGGGCTGCAACGACTTGGCGATCTTCACGACGTCGCTGTCGTAGAAATAAAGCCCCGTCACCGCCCAGTTGGACTTCGGGGTTGCCGGCTTCTCCTGAAGGGAAACGGCGTTGCCGTTCGCGTCGAAATCCACGACGCCATAGCGCTGCGGGTCGCGCACGCGATAGGCATAGACGCGCGCGCCGTCCGTCAGGTCGGCGGCTTTCAGCAGCAGCTCCGACAGCGCATGGCCATAGAAGATGTTGTCGCCGAGCACGAGCCCCACCGGCGCGCCGCCGATGAAGGGCGAACTGACCGATTATCTCAAGCTCACCGTCGGTGCTTTCGTTTACAGTGTCGGCCTGCCGCCGGCTTGGGCGGAAGGCTGCGCCAAGGCCATCGAAATCATGACGCGCGAGCCGGAGCGGGTGCGCCGGCTTCAGGACAATGCGCTTCTGTTCAAGCGGCTGGCGGGGGAAGCCGGGCTGGATATCGCGCAGGCCACGGGCGCGGCGGTGGTGCCGGTGCTGGTCGGCAATTCCATCGCCGCCGTGATGCTGTCCGAGCGGCTGTTCGCGCGCGGCTTCAACGTGTTGCCGATCATCCATCCTGCCGTGGCGCCGAATGCGGCGCGGCTGCGCTTTTTCCTGACCAGCGAACACACGGAAGAGGATATCCGTCTCGCCGTGCAGGCCACGGCCGAGGAGGTGATGAACCTGTCGGGCGCGTCCTCGTTGATCGACAAGGTCGAGGGGCGTTAACGTGCGGCGCGGTTCCGTCCGGTCGTCCTGCTGATCGTGTTGCCGCAGCATGTCCTTCGCAGCATCGCATCCGGTTCCGCATCATGAATGACAGTACCGGCCCGGAGCCGGGCGTTGCCGACAAGCCGTGTCGGGCGGAGCGCATCGTCCTGTTCACCCTGGACAGCCTGCCGTCCGGCGTGGCGCTGCATGAACTTGTGGCCGCGCTTGAGGGCCGGGTGGTCGCCATCGTCGCGTCGCGCCGTTATGGCGGCAAATACGGCTCGTTCGTCCATCAGGCAGTGAAGAATGCACGGCGGGGCGGCTGGTCCTTTCTCAATTATCTCAGCCTTGAGATGGTCTGGTATCATCCCATGGCCGAGGTCGCGCATCTGGTGAATCGCCTGCGCGGCCGGATGGACCGTGTGGTGCGGCTGCGGCGGCTGGCGCGTCGTCACCGCATTCCGGTGATCGCGACGCGCGAGCCCAATGCCGCCGAAGTATGCGAGCGTCTGCGCCGGCTCGAACCCGATCTGTTCGTGAGTTTTCATTTCGATCATGTGATCTGTGCGCCGCTGCGCGACATTCCGCGCTGCGGAACGATCAATGTTCATCCGGGGCTTCTGCCGGACCTGCGCGGGCCGTTTCCGGTGCTGTGGGCCATGATCCGCGCGCACGAGGTCATCGGCGTGACGGTGCATGGCATCGACAGCGACGCGCTCGATGCCGGCCCTGTTCTCTTGCAGAAGATCGTGCCGTTCGATCCCGCTGAGCCGGTGCAGGCAATCCATTGCCGGCTGGCGCGGGCGGGTGCTGCGCTTGCCGCGGACGCCATCGGCGGAATGGAAGCGGGAACGCTGTTTCCGGTCTCCCAGCCGGAGGAGGGCGCTTATGATGCCTATCCACGCCGGGAAGATATCGCCCTGTTGCAAGACCGCGGTGGCCGGCTCGCTTCGCTTCGCCAGTTCGCCCGGCAGTTCTTCTGACCTCGGCCGTGAATTTTACTGCGGGTGGCTCAGCCGGCTTGCGCGAAGCGTTCGGCTTTCAACTGCCGCGATATGTGCTGTAGCCCCACGGCGTGCAGAGCAGAGGCACATGATAATGGCCCTCCGGTTCTGAAATTGCGAAGCGGATTGGCACGGTGTCCAGAAAGCGGGGTTCGCCGCCGGGCACATCGTTTTCCGCGTAATACTCTCCGATTGCGAAAACAAGCTCATATCGTCCGGTCGGCAACGGTCGTCCGCCGATCAGTGGCGAGTCGGTCCGGCCGTCCGTATTGGTGATGGCGCGCGTCACCAGCCGCCGCTCGCCGGCTTGCGACAGCTCGAAGAGCTGCAAGCCGATGCCTTCGCCGGGGCGGCCGGCATGGTTGTCGAGAACATGGGTGGACAGGCGGCCGTGAACCTTCAGCCGGTCAGGCCCGCTGACGTGCTGGTCCAGCCGCAATGCCGCGATACGGAAAATCTCTTCGAGCGCCGTGCCGCATTCTGTCTCGGAGTCGTTCTGTAGCCGGATCTCGAACTGATGAAGAATGGAATCCTTGGTGTGGCGCGGCACGCAGACGATGAAGGGAAAGCCGAACTTGGCCTTGTAGGCTTCGTTCAGGGTGTGAAATCGCTCGTATTCATCAGGCATGAGCCTGTCGAGGCCGGCGCAGATCTGTCCGGGGACGGAATCCTCGATGGGATCGACGGCCGTTGCCGCCTTGTCTGCAAGGTCCGGGTGGGCCTGGATGAGTTCGGTCTGGCGGTCCTCCCCCGCGCCGCTCACGGCCGCAGTCATGGCCTGGTGGAGGGCGGCGAGCGTCTTGTAGGGCCGGGCGCTGGCCACCGCGTCCGCCACCCAGGGCGAATGCTCGTAGATATCGCCAAGGGCCGCGACGAAAGCCTGACGGTCCAGCGTGTTGAGGTGGTCGAGCGTCACAGCGGGCATCGGGGGCCTCGTCGCGTCGGTGCTGCCGGGTGTTTTCCCGGCAGGATATCAGACGCTCCCGTGCGCCGACGGTTCCAAGGCGCGGAGGCGAATTCCGGACGTCGTCTTTCACCGGGAAGCGGCTCCTGCCGGACGTAGGCGACGACCCCGGCGCTTCCGTGGTGCTTCACAGCGCGCTGGCGTGCTCCATTCGCGAGGCCGGCGGCCATAACCCCAACAGGAATCCGCGCCTGTCGGCCTCGGGGCCGCGACGAAACGTCTCGCGCTGACGGTGGCGGCGCACTGCAACAGTGAGTGGGGCGGGGGCGATCATCGCCCCATTGACAGGGGCGAGGCGGCAGACGACTTTGCGCCGCCCCGTTCCCGTATGGGAAGCGGCAGGGCAGATCGCGACATTTCAGGGAGAGGGTCCGCGACGTGAAACTCGTCACATTCAAATCCGGCAAGGAACTCAAGCTCGGCGCCATCGGTAGCCGGGGCATTCTCGATCTCCAGCGCGCTGGCCGGAAGCTGCTGGCGCAGTGGCTGCCGGAAACCATGCGGGACCTGATCGAGGCCGGCTCCGGCGCGGTGCAGATCGCCCGCGACACCCTCGAAGCCGCCGAAGCCTCGCAGGAGGACCTGTGGCTGCCGCGCGACACGCCGCTCGCCGCCCCGCTGGGCAATTTCAAGAAGAACGTCTTCTGCGTCGGCCGGAACTACAAGCTCCACATCGCCGAGATGGCCAATTCTCTCGGCCGCGAGCCGGACTATCCGAAGGTGCCGGAGTTCTTCTCCAAGCCGCCGACCACGATCATCGGCCCGGAGGACGGCATCGAGCGTCATGAGAAATATACCGAGAAGCTGGACTATGAGGTCGAGCTGGCCGCCGTCATCGGCAAGAAGGGCCGCAACATCGCGGCCGGTGACGCACTCGAGCATGTCTTCGGCTATACGGTGGTGAACGACATCACCGCCCGTGACGCGCAGATCAAGCATCACCAGTTCTTCAAGGGCAAAAGCTTCGACACTTTCTGTCCGATCGGCCCCTGCATCGTCACGGCTGACGAGTTCGGCGACCCCAGCGGCCACCGGCTGACGCTGAAGGTGAATGGCGAGGTGCGGCAGGATTCCAACACGTCCGACCTGCTGTTCGACGTGCCGCACATCATCGAGGGGCTGTCCTGGGCGCTGACGCTGGAGCCGGGCGACATCATCGCCACGGGGACGCCGGCCGGCGTCGCCGCCGGCATGAAGACGCCGGGCTGGCTCAAGGTCGGCGACGTCGTCGAGGCCGAAGTGGAAGGCATCGGCATCCTGCGCAACAAGGTCGTTCCCTGACCGGGTCGCCGGTTCCGCGATGGGACCGGAATATGCCGCATTCCGAGGGCAGGCGGGGCATGGCGCTTCGCCTGCCCTCATGTTATTTGATCCGGATAATTCTAAATCAGGAGGCAGCGCGAGCTGAGAAGCGATGGCGATCGACATGCATTCCCATTGGTTTCCGGCCGAACTGATCGAGCCGTTCCGGGCGCGCGCCAGCAAGCCGCGCGTCTACACGGAAAACGGCGTCGATTATCTGGAATCGACCTTTGCCGCGCGGCCGCTGCAGCTTGAGGATGTCGAGGCGCGGATCGCGGAGATGGACAAGGCCGGCGTCGAGCGCGGCGTCATCTCGCTGACCACGGTGTTCGGCGTCGAGGGCCTCTCCGCCGAGGAGGCCGCGCCGATCTGCCGCGCCAACAATGACGGCCTTGCGGCCATCTGCGCCCGCTATCCGGACCGCTTCTCCGCGCTGGCGACGCTGCCGGTCGCGGATATCGAGGCTGCGGTTGCGGAATACGAGCGCGCCATGACGCTGCCCGGCATGGTCGGCGCGCTGCTGCCGGGCGACGGCTTCCTCTCGCTGAAACGTGCGGAGCGTTATCGCCCGCTGCTGGAAGCCATCGACCGCACCAGCGGCATGGTGCTGGTGCATTACGGCAAGAGCGCCCACGATCTCGACGCCTACAAGATCGACGCGTCCGACAACGGCCATCCGCGCATGGGTACGCTCGACATGCAGGCCAAGCTCTCGCAGAACATGATCACCTTCTGCCTGACGGATTTCCTCAAGGACTTCCCGAACGTCACCATCCTGAGCCACAATCTCGGCGGCAACATTCCCTTCGAGGTGGACCGGATGGACCACCGCTGCCTGATTGACCTGCCGCCGGGCACGGAACTGCCGTCCGCGCGCTTCCGTCAGGCGCCGGTGCTGGTGGATTGCAACTCGCTCGGCCCCCGCGCCATCGAACTGGCGGTGGAGGTCTATGGCGCGGACAAGATCGTGTTCGGCTCGGACGGCACCGCCTTCGGCATGAGCTGGACCCAGAAGGCCATCGACGATGCCCGGATCAGCCCGGCGGATCGCGAGGCGCTGCGGCGCGGCAATGCGGCGGCGGCGATCGGCAAGGTGCGTCGCCCGGTCGCCGTGGCTGCCGAATAGGCCGCTCCTCTTTCTGAAAAACAAAAAGGCGTCCTTGCGGGACGCCTTTTTCCGTTGGGACGGCGGCAGAAGGTGCCGCCGTCCGCAGAGATGATATCAGAAGCCGGCGAGGAAGGCGCGGACCTTCGCGCCGACATCGTCCTGCACGCTGCCGATGCTCTGCACGGTGGAGACGTGGTTGTGTCCCTCCATGAAAGCGAAAGCCGGGGCATGGCCGTCCCGCATCGTGACGGCAGCGGCCAGTTCGAATGTCGGCGCTGCAAGATAATCCGGATCGTATTGCGCGACGCTGAGCAGCAGCGGCACGCGGCTCTTGCCTGCATGGGTCAGCGGCGAGCGTGCCGGATAAAGCGCGGGGTCGGAGCCGAGATAGGCCACGAGATTGCCCCGCAGCGCGCCCTCGAATTTGTAGGGACCGCTCATCAGGACCGCGGCGGTGATGCCGGGGCCGCCAGCCGGGTGGAACTGGTCGTCGAACAGATAGGTCGAGACGTGAGTTGCGCCGGCGGACTGGCCCCAGATGAAAATCTTGCCCGGATCGCCGCCATGGCTGGCGGCATTGGCCTTCGCCCACGCGACCGTGGCGCCGATATCCTCCGCGCCCGCGGGCCAGGGCGCGCCCGGCGCGAGGCGGTAGTTCGGGATCACGGTCAGATAGCCGTGGCGGGCGAAGTAAGTTCCGACATTGGCATAGAATTCGCCGGCCGCGCTCTTGTCGCCGCCGACGAAGCCGCCGCCAGGCACGTAGATCAGCACCGGCGCGCTGGTCTGCGTCCCGCGATAGACATCGAGCTTCTGGCGCTCGTGGTCGCCATAGGCGATGTCGCTGGTCAGCGTGACGCCCTCTTTCGGCTGGCGAGACACGAGCGGACGATAGATCGCCTGAGTGGCCGCGAGGGTGTCATTGTCGAAATCGACGCCAAGGGCGGCGATGCGGCCGCGGATGTCGTCGATCTCGTTCTGCTGTGCGGGTGAAATGGCCGGCGCTGTCACGATGTTTCCTCCGGATCGTGGTGTCGGGTCGGGCGCGAAGCTAGCATCCGGCGGGGCTGCGACAAAACCTACAGAATGCCGAGCAGGAAAACAGTGCCGAGGCTGAGTGCGAGCAGCGCGGCGAGGGATAGCGTCACGGTCAGCGTGACCGGGCCGCTGGCGCGGCGCACCGCGCCGAGATCGACATCGAGGCCGAGGGCGGCCATGGCCACCACCGCTAGAATGTTGGCAGTCGTCGAAAGCCATGCGATCGCGCCGGACGGGATGACGCCGACGGCACGCAGCCCGGCAAGCACGACAAAGCCAACGATGAACCACGGCACGAAATGCCAGAAGGTCCGGCGCGGGGCGGGTCGCGGCGCTGCGCCGGAGGCGTCCGTCGGCTGACGGCGGCCGGCGATGTTCATTCCGAGCGAGATCAGCAGCACCATCGGCCCCATCATCAGGACGCGCACCAGCTTGACCAGCGTGCCGATCTGCACACTGGCGGTCGAAATGGGTACCGTCGCGGCGAGGACCTGCGGCACGGCATAGACGGTGAGGCCCGCGACCACGCCGTATTGCGTGAAGGACAGGCCGAGCAGCGGCGCCAGCAGCGGCAGCGTCAGCACGAGAACGACGCCGAGAATGGCGGTGAAGGCAATGGACACCGTGATGTCGCGGCTGTCCGCGCCGATCACCGGCGCGACGGCGGCGATGGCGGAGTTGCCGCAGATCGAATTGCCACAGGCGACCAGCAGCGCCATGCGCCATGACAGCCCGCAGAGGCGGCCGATCGCGAAGCTCACCGTCAGCGCGACGGCGACGACGCTGGCGATGGTGGCGATGAGGGCACCGCCCAGACCCGCCAGGCCGTGCGGGCTCAGCGATGCACCGAGCAGGACGATGGCGAATTCGAGCAGGAACTTGCCGCTGAAGGTGATGCCGGGCCGATAGCGCTCGGACGGCGTCCGGATGGCGCGGATGGCGATGCCGAGCAGGATGGCGATGACCAGCGCGGCGATATAGGGATAGCCGGCGAGGCGGGCTTCGACGGCTTCGAGGCCATAGGCCGCCAGCGCGATGATGGCGCACAGGGCCACGCCGGGAGCACGGTGCCGGACATATCCGAGGGCAGCTATCATACGATGCGTTTCCGGGCGGGGAGCGGGTTTGTTACTTCGATGTCCCGAAAAACGCGCGGAGCCGGGCGGCGGCCTCGCCGGTGCCGGCCACGTCTTCGGCCATCTGCTGATAGAGGCGGGAGATGGCGAGATACATGTCCCGCGTGGCGGGGTTGTCGCCGGTGAAATCGGCGATCTCCTCCATCTCGCCGACCCAGCGATAGGCCCGGCCGAACATGCCGTTCACCTGCCGGTTCGCCCAGGGGTACGGCCCGAAGGAGGATTGCAGCTCCGCCCGCAGGGCGTCGGCCGCGCCTGCTTCGTCAGCCGCCAGAATCATCGCGGTGGCGATGGCTGTCATGCCCTTGGTGATGCCGGCATAGGACATCTTGAGGGCAGAGGCCGCATGCAGCGGCCCCTCCAGCACGCGGATATCGAGGCCGTAGTCGCCAAGCAGGGCGAGGCGGCCGGCCTCGGGGCCGGACGCATAGATCACTGGCCCCGCGTAGCCAGCCGCCGGCGGCTGGCCGATGATGCCGGCATCGACGAAGGCGCAGCCCGCCGCGGTGACGGGCGTGGCGACCTGCGGGACGGTGCGTGGGCTGATGGCGTTGCAGTCCACATACAGCGGTTTGCGGGGGGCAGCGCGCAGCGCCGGCGCCAGCCGCTCCGCCAGCGCGACCGCATCGGACGGCGGCACGATGGAGAGGATCATGTCGCTCCCGGTGATGGCGCTGTCCGGGGCATCTTCCATGCCGGCCGCGGCGGCCCGTTCCGCGCTCGCGCTGCTGCGGCCGGCGAGCGAGGTGAGGACGCGCAGGCCGTTGTCGTGCAGCCGCCGCGCGACCCCCGCGCCCATGGCGCCCTGTGCGATGATGGCGACGGTCGGCTTCATGGTCCTTCACCCGCTCATGCCGGCTCGCGATTCCAGACCGCGCGGCCGGCACGTTATAGGAGGGGCGAGTGGGCAACGCCAGCGAAGAGAGAAGGCTGGATGACCGTAGGAGGGGAACTATGCGCGTGCGTGCGCGGCGAGCGTCTGCCGCAGCAGGTCCACCAGCATATCGGACGTATAGGGCTTCGGCAGCACGGGAATCCCGCGGAGCGATTCGGGCATGGCGGCGGAGAGGCCGTAGCCGGTCGCGAAGATGAAGGGGATGCCGCGGCGGATCAGATCTTCCGCGAGCTGGCTTCCGAAGACCGGATTGCCGCCGCCTTCGTCATTCAGATTGAGATCGATCATCGCAATGTCCGGCAGTTGCGGGCCTTCGAGATGCTTCAGCGCCTGAGCAATATTCAGCGCCACCATCACGCTGCCCGCGCCGGCGTCCAGGAGGATGTCCTGGGCAAGATCCGCCAGCAACGCCTGATCCTCCACCACAAGAATGTGGCGTTCGGCCAGAACGCCGGAAACTGCCGCCGGTTGAATGCCACCCATCGAAAAATCCGATGCCCCCGGGATCGCCGACCGCGTTTCCGCGGAATGACAGCGTCCACATTCGACAGATCATATTCGCTGCGCCTGGGCATTTAAAAATGACAGCATGATGCCGCCGGCGGCATGGGAGCATTTCCGGATCTTGACAAAAGGATAAAAATCCTATATCAATCTGGAATGATCGATAGCCGGAGGTCGAAATGCTGGTTTGTCAGGAACATCTTCCACGCTGAAGCTGGAATGTGCCGGCATGATTGCGCACCAAATTCGCTAGGTTGAGCCTGTCGTTTGGGCTAAAGGGTTGCTTTCAGGCTTTTCAGGTAAGGGGGGAACGAATGGCTCATAACTCCGGTTCTGTCGGCGGAAACATCACGCGCCGCTCATTCGCTGCGGGAGCCGCTGCGGCTGGCATGATTGCCGGCTCGGCGCCGTTCGGCGTCACCCGCGCCCAGGCCAAGGCGTTGAAGATCGCCGTGCTGCTGCCGCGCTCCGGCTACCTGGCGCAGGCTGGCCAGAGCTGCCATCGCGGCGCGCTGCTGGCCCCCAAGGTGCTGGCGGACTACGGCTACAACATCGACCTGATGCATATCGATTTCGAATCGAGCCCCGACGTCGCGCGCAATCAGGCCGAGCGCGCCATCAACGAAGGCGCGCGCTGCATCGTCGGCGCCTTCGAATCCGGCGCAATCCTTGCCATCGCCCAGGTCTGCGAGGCGCGTCAGGTGCCGTTCGTGGTCAATATCGGCGCCGCGCCGCAGATCACCGAGCAGGGCGCGAAATATCTGGTCCGCAACTTCCCGACCGGCGGCATGCTGGTCTCGAACGGCCTGCGGCTCATCAATGACACGTTGCAGGCGACCGGCGCCAAGCCGAAATCCGCGGTATTCCTCCACGCCAACGACACCTTCGGCGTCGCCCAGCGCGCCGCCATGGACGCGCTGTTTCCGAAAACCGGCCTGCCGTTCGAACTGAAGGAATCCATCGCCTACGACCCGAAGGCGCAGGACCTCTCGGTGGAAGTCACACGAATGCGCTCCATCAATCCGGACCTCGTCCTGGTGGTGACGCGCGCGGCCGACGCCATCAAGCTCATTCGCGACATGGTGCGCCAGCGTTTCGAGCCGATGGGCATCATCTCGCCCGGCTCGCCTGGACTCTACGATGAGGAGTTCTACCAGGCGCTCGGGCCGCTCGCCGATTACCCGATGATGATGCTGCCCTGGGCCAATCCCAAGGCCAAGATGACGGAAGCCCTTCAGGCGGCGTTCAAGCCGGAAAATCCGAAATACCGTTTCGAGGCCGAGTGCTTCAACGTCGGTTTCACCTTCGAGGCGCTGCATGTCGCGGCGGATGCCTTCAAGCGCGCCGGCACCGATAACGGCCCCGAACTGATGAAGGCGATCCGCGAGACCAACATCACCGAGCATGTGATGGTCGGTCCCGCGATCCGGTTCGACGAGAAGGGCCAGAACACCGGCATCCCCTCGGCGGCCATTCAGAACCGGGACCGCACGCCGGTGGTGGTGCTGCCGGCCGAAGCCGCGACCATGAAGCCGGTGCTGCCCGCGCCGGGCTGGCAGGGTCGCAAGTAACCCGGCATCCAAGTCTCCCGACCCGTGAGGTCCGGCCCCGCCCGTGTCGCGCATGACAGTCGCGCATGACATGGGCGGGGAGGGGCTTCACCGCCGCTCCCCCCTCAGCCATTCAGTTCCTCATGATGTCGTCGATCGTTGCCAATGTCGTCGTTCAGGGTGTGCTCACCGGTCTCGTCTACGGCTTGATGGCGCTCGGCCTGTCGGTGATCTTCGGTGTCGTGCGGGTGGTGAATTTCGCCCATGGCGAATTCGCGGTCATCGGCATGTATGCGGCTTTCCTGCTGTTCGCGCATTACCAGCTCGACCCGCTGATCGCGCTGGTGCCGATCGCCATCGCTTTCTTCGCGCTGGGGTATGGCTTGCAGGTGACGCTGGTGCAGCGTTTCGTCGGCCGCGCCGAGCATGAGCAGTTCATCCTGCTGGTCGGCCTTGCCATCATCATCGTCAACGGCCTTCTGATGATCTTCGGGCCGGATGCGCGCCCCGCCAATCTGCCCTACAGCTTCGACAGCTTCATGGTCGGGTCGCTGATCATCGACAAGGCGCGGCTCTATGCGGCAATCGCCGCCGTCGTGGTAGCCGTGCTGCTGTTCCTGTTCTTCGCCTACAGCCGCACGGGCACGGCGATCCGCGCCTGCGCCGACAATCTCACCGGCGCGGCCGTGGTCGGCCTCAACATCAAGCGGCTCTATGCGCTGACCTTCGGGCTCGGGCTCGCATGCGTCGGCGCGGCCGGGTCGCTGCTCGTGACCATTGCGGATGCGAGTCCCTCGCTCGCGCCGGCCTATACGCTGCTGGCCTTCACCATCGTCATCATCGGCGGGCTCGGCTCCATGGCCGGGGCGCTGATCGGCGGCGTTCTGATCGGCATTTCCGAGGCGCTGGCGGGCTTCTTCATCTCGCCGTCGATGAAAAGCATGTTCTCCTTCGCGCTGCTGATCATTGTTCTGGTCCTGCGCCCGCAGGGCATCATGGGGCGGCGGGCATGAGCGGGCTCTGGAATGCGATGCCCCGCCATGGGCAGGCGCTCGTCGTCGTGCTGCTGGCCGTGCTGCTGTTCGCGCCGGCGGTGGCGGACCGCTACGTCCTCTCCGTGCTGACGCTGGTGTTCTACTTCGCTTATGTCGGGCAGGCCTGGAACCTGATGATGGGCTTCGCCGGGCAGCTCTCCCTCGGCCATGCGCTTTATGTCGGGCTCGGCGGCTATGTCGCCGCGCTGCTGTGGCTGTTCTTCGGCATCGGGCCGTGGCTCGGCGTCGTTCCGGCGGTGCTGGTCGCGACCGCGTTCGGCGTTGCCATCGGTTGGCTCGGCTTCCGCTTCAGCATCGAGGGCGTTTATTTCGCGCTGCTGACCATCGCCTTTGCCGAATTCACCCGCATCGCCTTCGATCATATCGGCATCAGCGGCGGCGCGGGCGGGCTGTTCATTCCATTCCAGGCGGACCGATCTTCGGAATGGTGGAATCTGCGCGGCGGGCAGGTGTCGTTCTATTACATCGCGCTTGGCCTTGCCGTCGGTGCGGTGGTGCTGGCGGCAGCGCTGCTGCGCTCGCGGCTCGGCTATCAGTGGCTCGCCGTGCGCGAGGACCCCGTCGCGGCGCAGGCTCTGGGCATCAACGTGTTCCGCGCCAAGATGAAGGCGGTGGTGATCTCCGCCGCCATGACCGGCGTCGGCGGCGTGTTTCACGCCTTCTACTATGGCAACCTGTTTCCGGCGCAGGTGTTCGATATCGCGCGCTCCATCGAGATCATCCTCGGCCCCATCGTCGGCGGCCTCGGCACCGTGTTCGGGCCGGTGGTCGGTGCTTTTCTGCTCACGCCGATGGGCGAGGGGCTGATCATGCTCACCCATGCGCTGGGCATCAGCGCGCCGGGCGCGAAGGCGGTGTTCTACGGCCTGATCCTGATGGTCATCATCAGCCTCAAGCCCACCGGCCTGTGGCCGTGGCTCTCCCGCATGTTCAGGCTGGAGGCGCGCAAGTCATGACCGCCTTGCTCTCCATCGACGGCGTGAGCAAGCGTTTCCGCGGCCTGCTGGCCGTGGACGGCGTGTCCTTCGATGTGGCCGAAGGCGAGATCTTCGCCGTGATCGGCCCGAACGGCGCGGGCAAGACCACGCTGTTCAACATCGTCGCCGGTGTGTTTCCGCCGGATACAGGCTCCGTGACCTTCGCGGGCAGCCGCTGCGATGGCCTCTCGCCGGACCTGATCTGCCGGCGCGGCATCGGCCGGACGTTCCAGATCGTGAAGCCGTTTCCCGGCCTCACGGTGGAGGACAACGTCGTCGTCGGCGCGCTGCTGCACAGGCCGGACGTCGCTTCGGCCAAGGCCCATGCGCGGGACATTCTGGAGAAGCTGGACCTCTCGCATCGGCGCAACCATCTTGCTGCCGCGCTGACGCTGCCGGACCGCAAGCGGCTGGAAGTCGCCCGCGCGCTCGCCACGGACCCGAAACTGCTGCTGCTGGACGAGGTGATGGCGGGGCTGCGCCCCTCCGAGACCGACCGCATGGTGGCGATCCTGACCGAACTGAACCGCGACAGCGGCCTCACCATCCTGCTCATCGAGCATGTGATGCGCGCGGTGATGGCGCTCGCCTCCCGCGTCGCGGTGCTGCATCACGGCGCCAAGATCGCGGAAGGCACGCCGGCCGAGGTCGTGCGCGATCCGGCTGTGATCGAATCCTATCTCGGGGCGGAGGCGGTGACCTGATGCTCACGGTCGAAGCTCTCGAAGTCTATCACGGTGATGCGCAGGCGCTGGACGATGTCGCGCTGACGGTGGAAGCGGGAACCATCGTCGCCATCGTCGGGGCCAACGGGGCGGGCAAGACCTCGCTCATTCGCACCATCGGTGGCATGCACCGCCCGCGCGCGGGCCGAATCGTGTTCGAGGGGCGGGACATCACGGGCTGGCCGAGCCACAGCGTCTGCGATCTCGGCATCGGGCAGGTGGCGGAAGGCCGCCAGGTGTTCCCGACGCTGACGGTGAGCGAGAATCTGGACATGGGCGCGATGCTGCCGCGCGCGTCCGCCCACCGCCGGCGCAATCTCGACCGGGTCTTCACGATGTTTCCCCGCCTGAAGGAACGCGCCGGGCAGGCAGCCGGCACGCTCTCGGGCGGCGAGCAGCAGATGCTGGCCATCGGCCGCTGCCTGATGGGCGAGCCCCGCCTCGTGATGTTCGACGAGCCCTCGCTCGGCCTCGCGCCGGCCATCGTGCAGGACGTGCTGCGAACCATCGTCGATCTCAATCGCGACGGGCTGACCTGCGTACTGGTGGAGCAGAATGTGGCGGTGTCCCTGAAGCTCGCGAGCCACGCCTATGTGCTCGAAAACGGACGCATCACGCTGTCCGGCTCCGGCGAGGCGCTGCTGGCGGACGACCGCGTGCGGCAGGCTTATCTCGGACTCTAAAGCATGATCCCGAAAAGTGGGAACCGGTTTTCGGACAAGATCATGCTCAAACAAAAAGCATGATCCCGAAAATGCCTGCCCTCGGGCTTGATCCGGGGGGTGGGCATCGCTTCCCGGAAAAGATCGTGCGCAAACTAAAAGAGTACCAGCGGGTCTGATTCAACGAGGTTGGATCATGCTCTAGCCCGCCGCGGCGTCGGCCGGCTGCTGGTGCTGCAATTGTAGCCGATAGAACGACGCATAACGCCGGTTCGCGGCCAGCAGGTCCGCATGGCGGCCGGATTCCACGATTGCGCCATTCTCGATCACATGGATCGTGTCGGCATGGGCGACGGTGTGCAGCCGGTGCGCGATGACGATGGTGGTGCGGTTCTCGCAGAGCCGGTCGAAGGCGCGCTGCACCTCGCGTTCGGATTCGGCGTCGAGTGCGGCGGTCGGCTCGTCCAACAGGATGATCTTCGCATCCCGGACAAGCGCGCGGGCGACCGAGATGCGCTGGCGCTGGCCGCCGGAGAGCTGCGCGCCATGCTCGCCGACGGGCGTGTCGTAGCCGAGCGGAAAGTTCGTGATGAAGTCATGGGCATAGGCGGCGCGTGCCGCGGCGACGATCTCGTCCTCGCTCGCGCCAATCCGGCCGAAGGCGATGTTGTCGCGGATGGTGCCGCGGAACAGGAACACGTCCTGCCCGACATAGGCGATCTGCTGGCGCAGCGAGGCGCGGGTGACGGCGGAGATATCCTGATCGTCGATCAGGATCGCGCCCTGGGAAGGCTCGTGCAGCCGCAGGATGAGATTAAGCACGGTGGACTTGCCGCCGCCGGACGGGCCGACCAGCGCCGTCGTCTTCCCCGGTTCCGCGACGAAGCTGACGCCATGGAGCACCGGCTCGTCCTTGCGGTAGCCGAAGGTGACGTTCCGCGCTTCCAGCCGGCCGGCGCTCATGGCCAGCGGCTTCGCGCCGGCATCGGAGGTCTCGGTCGCCGGCATGTCGACGATGTCGAACAGGATGCGCACGCCGACGAGGCCGCTGTTGAGGTCGATATTGAGGCGTGCGAGCCGCTTGGCGGGCTCGTAGGCCAGCAGGAAGGCGGTGATGAAGGAGAAGAACTGGCCGGGCGAGGCGTCGGTGGCGATGACGCGATAGCCGCCATAGACGAAGGCGAGGGCGATGGCGATGCCGCCGAGGGATTCCATCAGCGGGCTGGCGCGGTTGGCGACGCGGGCCATCTTGTTCGCCTGGGTCTCGACATAGGCGATGTTGGAGTCGAACCGCGCGCGCATCGTGTCTTCGAGGCCGAACGCCTTGACGATGCGGATGCCTTGCAGGGTCTCCTGCATGGTTTCGAGGATATGCGCGCCCCCCGTGAACTGGTCGAGCGCGATACCGCGCACGCGCCGCACCAGCTTGCGCAGCACGATCAGCGCCGGCGGCGCGACGACGAGGCCGACCAGTGACATCCACGGGTCCTGCACCACCATGACGATGACGAGGCCGACCAGCGAGAGGCCGTCGCGGCCGATGGCGGTGATCAGCAGGTTGAGTACCTGCGTCGCCGCGGTGCTGCCGGCGGTGAGGCGCGCGATGAATTCGGAACTGTGCCGGTCCGCGAAGAAGCCGAGATTCTGGTCGAGCAGCTTGCGGAAGATGCGGCGCTGATTTTCCGCGACGATGCTGTTGCCGATCCGCGAGAGCGTCACCGCCTGCCCATAGGTCGCAAGGCCCTTGGCCGTGAACAGCGCGACCGTGATGAAGCCGAGGACGAAGATGCCGGTGAGGTTCTTGTTGACGTAAGCCTCGTTGACGACGTCGCCGATCAGATAGGCGGAGCCGGCGGTGCAGGCGGCGGCCAGCGCCATCAGCACGAAGGCGAAGACGTAGCGCCGCCAGTGTTCGCGCGCATATTCCATCACCAGACGCCGGATCAGGACCCGGGCGGTGTCGTCGTTGGCCGGCGGTTGCGTGGGCGAGGGGAGCATCGTATCCGTTTCTGCACCGGTTCCTTGTCGCCCGCCGAAGCGGAAGGAGCCATGATGCCGGATGTCCTTGCCTTTCCTGCTCCGGACTTTCAAGGGCCAACCGGGCTTCGGCGCAGACAGCGAGCCGGCGGGGCGAACGTTCGATGTCGGGCGGAATGGCCGATATTCTCCTGATCAAGACGTCGTCGCTGGGCGATGTCGTGCATCAGATGCCGGCGGTGACCGACGCGCGGCGCGCGCGGCCGGACCTGCATCTCACATGGGTGGTCGAGGACGCTTTTGCGCCGCTGGCGCGGCTGCATCCGGGCGTGGACGAGGTGCTGCCGGTGTCGTTCCGGCGCTGGCGCAAGGCGCTCACGGTTCCCTCCGGCTGGAATGGCTCCGCGCGGGAGATGCGCCTGTTCGTGAGCCGGTTGCGGGCGCGGCGATACGATATCGTGCTGGACACCCAGGGGCTGGTCCGCACCGGAATGATGGCCCGTGCGGCCCGGGGGGAGCGCCACGGCTACGATTCCGCCAGCATCCGCGAGCCGGCCGCGGCGTGGTTCTACGACTGCCGTCACGCCGTCGGCCGCAACCTTCATGCGGTGACCCGCAACCGTATCCTGACCGGCCTTGCGCTCGGCTATGCGCCGCAGGAGCGCCTCGATTACGGCCTCGCGCGCGCCGCGCCGGAGGGCGTGGAGCCGCTGGCGATCCTGTTCCATGCGACCTCGCGGCAGGACAAGGAATGGCCCGAGGCGCACTGGCTGGCGCTGGGGCGGGAATTGCGGGCGCGGGGCTATCGGCTGCTGCTGCCCTGGGGCAATGCCCGCGAGCGGGAGCGCAGCCAGCGTCTCGCCGCCGGGCTGCCGGGCGCGAGCGTGCCCGAGGCGATGCCGGTGGATGCTGTCGCGCGGCTGATCGCCACCGCCGCGCTGGTCGTCGGGGTCGATACCGGCCTGCTGCATCTGGCAGCCGCCTATGGCGTGCCGCTGGTCGCGATCTTCACCGCGTCGGAACCGGGGCTGACGGGGCCGGTCGGCGCCGGGCCGATCGCCATCGTCGGCAGCCGGGGCGTGGTGCCGCCGGCGGCGGAGGTCATCGCGGCGCTGCCGCCGCCTCCGCATTGAGCGCCGTATGGATGGCTTCGGCCACCGTCTCCACCGGGATATCCCGCATGCAGCCGTGGTGGAGAAGGCGGCAGACCGGCTCGTGACAGGGCCGGCAGGGCAGATCGGTCGCCGCCTGGATGACGGCGGAAATCGGATTCAGCGGCGCCCAGTGCCACGGGCTGGTCGGGCCGAAAATGCCGATGGACGGCGTGCCGATGGCGGCGGCGACATGCAGCAGGCCGGAATCGTTCGAGATGACCACGTCGGCGGCGGCGAGGGCGACGATGGCGTTGCGCAGGTCGGTGCCGGTGAGGTCGCGGATGGCGGGATGGCGGGCCGCCATCTGCGCGGCGATGTCCCGCTCGCCCGGCCCTCCGATCACCCACACCTCGAAGCCTTCCCCGGCGAGGCGGACCGCCAGTTCCGCATAATAGCTCCAGCGCTTGGACGGGCCGACCGCCCCGGGGGCCAGTGCCGCGACCCGCCGGCCGCCGGCCGGAGCACCGGCGCTCACGCCGTTACCGCCGCGCCATGCGGCGATTTCACCAGCCGGGACCCGGAGTTGCGGCAATGGCAATTCCGGCAGCGGCGCGCCCCTGGGCAGTGCGAGGGCGGCGCAGCGGTCCACCATGCGGGGCAGGGCCTTCTCGCCCCAGCGGATGTCGTTCAGCAGGCCGAACCGGGCCTCGCCGGCGAAACCCGTCCGCACCGGAATGCCGGCCAGGAAGGGCGCGAGCGCGGCTTTCCAGGTGCGCGGCATGACGAGGGACTGGCCGTAGCCCTCCGCGCGCAGCCTCGCCGCCAGCCCGCGCTGGAGGCCGAGGGCGAGCCGCCTGCGCGGCAGGTCCCACACGATGCCCTTCCGCGCGCCGGGCATATAGTCCACCAGCGGCGCGGTGTTGGTCGAGGTCAGGATATCGACCGGACGGCCCGGAAACCGCGCATTCAGCAGCCGCACGACCGTATGGCAGCGGACGAAATCGCCGATCCACATATAGGGCACGAGCAGGATCGGCCGGCCTGCTTCTGCGCCGCCGTCCGGGCCGATGCTGTAAGTGTCTGGCGTGGTTTGCATATTCTCGCGCGCCGTCGGCGTATCCGCGCCGGCTCCATGGCGGTTAGCCGGTGCAGGGCCCCAAGTCCAGCGTCGTGGAACGGGCGGGCGGGAAAGTTGCCTCGGAACGCCGGCTGAGGCAAAGGAAAGCGCGACCGGGTTCGGCCCGGAACCATCCATTCCGCGAGCGAAGGACGAGCGACTGCATGATGCTGGTTACCGGCGGCGCCGGCTTCATCGGCTCCAACATGGTCGCGGCGCTGAACGCGGCGGGCCGCAGCGATGTGGTCGTCAGCGACTGGCTCGGCGCCGAGGGCAAATGGCGCAACCTCGCCAAGCGCCAGATCGCGGATATCGTCCCGCCGGCCGAACTGCCGGCCTGGCTTGCGGGCCGCAGGCTGGATGCCGTCATCCATCTCGGCGCGATCTCCGCGACGACCGCCACCGACGGCGACGAGGTGTTCGAGAACAACTTCCGCTGCTCGCTGCGCCTACTGGACTGGTGCACGCAGGCGCGCGTGCCGTTCATCTATGCGTCCTCGGCGGCGACCTATGGCGACGGCGAGACCGGCTTCGTGGACGACGCCTCGCTGGAAGCCCTGCGCCGCCTGC
>Ga0182740_1000678_pt1 | contig 31154 bp, 24 predicted proteins | sample eDN5th37CKraftBY_FD_128872 | JGI IMG/M metagenome (GOLD analysis project Ga0182740, IMG submission 128872) | Enriched backyard soil microbial communities from Emeryville, California, USA - eDNA 5th pass 37_C Kraft BY (version 2) (version 2) | ecosystem: Environmental > Terrestrial > Soil >...
GGCTGGCCTGCTCAATAGCACCGCGCTTGAACTCGGCGCTGAACTTCCTTCGCTTCGACATGAACACTCCTCAGGCCTCGATCGGCCTTCTCGTAAGTGTCCGTGAAAACGGGGGTGAACCCAGATGACCGCGCGCCCACTGCGGAAAGATCGGCTCTCCCCGTCAACTACGGGAAGCGCGCGTCCGCCGGGGCCGCTCGTGGGGAGCCCCGTAGGTGCCGGGCTTGCCCGGCACGGGGCTTCACCGGGAAAGCCCCATGCGGGGCGAGCCCCGCATCTACAGGAACACCCGGTCCCATGCGTGCCACGCCACCGCCATTGCTCCGGGCATGATTCCCGCGCCCGGGCAAAGAACCGGGATTCCTTGCCACGGGCAAGGCACGAACCCGCGCAAACCCGGGCGCTGCCGCTACCCTAGCTTCATCACGACACCATCCCGTGCCCTGCCCGTCCCCCAATGAACACCGACCACCGCGTCCAAGGCCTCGACAACGACGAGGTGCCCGCCGACTGGCCCGCGATCAGCGAACGCGAGGTCGCATGGCTGCGCGGGCGATTCCCGCAGCTTGAAGGCGCCGGCGCCGCGCTGTGGCACAGCCCGCGCCCGATGTCGGCGGCCGCCATCGTCGAGGGCACGGCGGGGCAGGTATTCATCAAGCGCCATCACCACGGCGTGCGCAACGTGGCGAACCTGGCCGAGGAGCATCGCTTCATCGCCCACCTTGCCGGCGCGGGCGTGCCGGTGGTCGAGGTGCTGCGGGACCGCGACGGCGCCACCGCCGTCGAGCATGGCGACTGGACCTACGAACTGCATGCCGTGGCCGACGGGCAGGACCTGTATCGCGACGTGCCCTCGTGGACGCCGCTTGCCGAGCACGATCAGGCACGGGAGGCCGGCAGGATGCTGGCCACGCTGCACCTGGCATCGGCGGGCTACGGCGCCCCGCAGCGCAGTACCCACGTGCTGGTCGCGCGCGACGACCTGATCCGCGCCGCCGACCCGATCGCACGGCTCGAACACGATTTCGGCGAGCGCCCGGCGCTGGCCGACTACCTGTCGCGCAAGCCGTGGCGGGACGCCCTCCGGCAGACCGTGCTGCCATGGCACGCAGGCCTGCACCAGCGCCTGCAGGCCGAACCGCGGCTGTGGGCGCACAACGACTGGCACGTCTCCAACCTGCTCTGGCACCGCGAAGGCGATGCCATGCGCGTGGCGACCGTGCTCGATTTCGGTCTGGCCTCGCCCACCAGCGCCCTGTTCGACCTGGCCACCGCGATCGAGCGCAATGCAGTGGCGTGGCTGGAGTTGGAACTTGGCATGCGGGCCGTGCATGTCGATACCGCGCTCGCCCTGCTCGACGGCTACCGGCAGGTACGGCCGCTGTCCGCCGCGCAGGTGCACCTGCTGGCCGACCTGCTGCCGGTGGTGCATTTCGATTTCGCACTGTCGGAGGTCGAATATTTCCACGGCGCCACCGGCTCGACCGCGAATGCCGACGTGGCGTGGCACACCTTCTTGCTGGGCCACGCCGAATGGTTCGGCACCCACGCAGGGCAGGCCTTGCTGGCCGCGCTGCACGCCGCCGCCTGAACGCGCACGCGGGGCAAATCCGTACCGTTTATGGTCAAATACGCTCCTGAAGCGGGGGTGCCTGATTAGTCAGGCTGAGAGAGTCCCTTGGAACCTGATCCGGTTTGCACCGGCGTAGGGAGCTTTGAGCAGCAGGCACACCGCCTTCGTGGCCGGTCGCGCATGCGCGCCTTCGCTTCGTCTCCCCCACCGGCCGATGACGAACCGAATGAACCGCTGCTATCGAATCCCGCTGCTGACCGCCGCCCTGGGCGCGGCACTGCCGCTGCATGCCAGCACCCCCGAAACCGACGCCAACGACACCCAGGCCCGCTCCACCACCGAGCTGGCCGCCGTACGTGTGCAGGCCAGGCAGCCCGGCGCCAGGGACACCCAATCCAACAGCTTCGGCAGCGGCGACTGGAAGAACACCCCGGCCTCGGTCAGCGTGCTGGACCGCAGCCTGCTCGACAACCGCCACGTGCGCACGCTGTCCGAACTGGCCAGCAACGACGCCTCGCTGGGCGACAGCTACGCGCCGGTGGGCTACTACCAGAACATCGCCATCCGCGGCTTCGCGCTGGACACCGCCACCGGCTACCGCTTCAACGGCCTGACCCTCGCCGGCGAACAGCGGCTGGCGCTGGAGAACGTGCAGCAGGTGGAAATCCTCAAGGGCGAAGCCGGCCTCGCCGCCGGCGTGATCGCCCCCGGCGGCGTCATCAACTTCGTCGGCAAGCGCCCGGCCGAAGTCCGCAGCGTCACCCTCGGCACCGATTCGGAAGGCTCGCGCCACGCCGCCGTGGACGTGGGCCACTGGCTGACCCCGCGCATCGGCGTGCGCTTCAACGCCGCATGGGAAGACGGCAACTCGTATGTCGACCATGCCGACGGCCGCCGCAACTTCTATTCGCTGGCCAGCGACTGGCTGCTCGGCGAGCGCGGCAAGCTGGAAGTGGACGCCAACTACCAGACCAGCGCGCAGCGCTCGGTCTCGGGCTACCAGCTGCTGGGCGCCACCGCCCTGCCGCGCGACGTGGATCGCAAGCAGATGCTCGGCTACCAGCGTTGGCAGCAGCCGGTGGGCATCGACAGCACCAACATCACCGCCCTGCACACCTACGACTTCAGCCCCGCATGGCAGTCGCGCGTGTCGGCCAGCCACAGCCGCTCGGTGATCGACGACAACGTCGCCTTCGCCTATGGCTGCTACTACGCAGAGTCCTGCTGGGACGGCAGCGTGCCGGGCAACTACTTCGCGCCCAACGGCGACTACGACATCTACGACTACCGCAGCCCGGACGACACCCGCCGCAACCAGCAGCTGCGCGCCGAACTGCGCGGCCGCTTCGCCACCGGTGCGGTGGAGCACCAGCTCATGATCGGCGCGAACTACTTCCGCCGCAGCGTGGACAAGCGCCGCAACGTCAACGAATACGTCGGCACGGCCAACATCCACGACAGGGAAGTGCCGCAGTTCGATCCTTCCCCGCTGGAACCCGGCCCCTCCGTGCGCCGCCTCGACAGCCGCCAGAAAGCCCTCTTCGTGCTGGATCGGGTGAGCTTCGCCGACAACTGGCAATGGCTGGCCGGCGGCCGCTTCGTGCAGCTGGACGAACGCGCATGGGACAAGCGCGGCAACCCCGAGCGCGAGAGCCGCGTGTCGCGCTTCCTGCCGCAGACCGCGCTGATCTGGAGCGCGACCGGCCAACTCAACGTGTATGCCAGCTACGTGCGCGGCATCGCGCTCGGGCAGGAAGCGCCGTTCTGGACCAGCAATGACGGCAACTTCCTGCCTTCGGTGCTGTCGCGCCAGCTCGAAGTGGGCGCCAAGTACGCACCATCGGATTCGCTGACGCTGGGCGCCGCACTGTTCCGCATCAGCCGGCCGTTCCAGTACGCCAGGCCTGACGACAGCGACTACGGCTACACCTTCGTGCAGGAAGGCCAGCAGACCCACACCGGCCTGGAACTGAGCGCGCAAGGTCGCGTCACCGAGCGTCTGCAACTCACCGCCAGCGCCAGCGTGCTGCAGGCACGCGCGCACGACACCGGCACGCCGGCCTACGAAGGCCACCCGCTGGTCAACGTGCCGACCACGCGCGCAAGCCTGCATGCCGACTATCAACTGCCGTTCGCTCCCAACCTCGGCATCACCGGCGGCTGGCGCTACGCCTCCTCCAACGTCGCCACCGTCGATGGCCGCGTGCGCGCGCCCGGCTACAGCGTGGTGGACGCCGGCCTGCACTTCCGGCACCAGCTGCAAGGACGTGCGCTGGACTGGAACCTGTCGGTGGACAATGTCTTCAACCGCTTCTACTGGCGCGACACCGGCAGCAGCGCCGGCGACTACTACCTGTTCCCCGGCGCCCCGCGGCAGGCGCGGCTATCGGTGACCATCGCGCTATGAACCCCGCGATCCTGGAATGGTCCGCCGTCGCCTTCAGCATCCTCGGCGTATGGCTGATGGCGCAGCGGCGGATGCTGGCCTGGCCGGTCGGGCTGGTTTCGGTCGGCCTGTACGCGCTGGTGTTCTTCGAGGCCCGGCTGTACTCGGACACCCTGCTGCAAGGTGCCTTCGCCGCATTCTTGCTCTACGGCTGGATCAACTGGCACCGGCAGGACAAGCCCGACGGCCGCGTCGTCATCGCATCGCTGTCGTTCAACGAATGCGTACGCGACCTCAGCCTCGGCATGGCCTTCGGCCTCGCCCTCGGCGCGGCCATGCACACCTGGACCGATGCCGCCCTGCCGTGGCTGGACGCCATGCTCGCCGCGCTCAGCCTGGTGGCGCAGTGGTGGCAGGCTCGCAGGCACACCGCCGCGTGGTGGCTGTGGATCGTGGTGGATGTGGTTTACGTCGGCATGTATGCGGTGAAGTCGCTGCATGTCACCGCAGCGCTGTACCTGGTGTTCGTGGGGTTGGCCGTGATGGGATTGCGAGCGTGGAGGAAGGCAAGGCAATAGGACGGAGATGCCTGGTACCCGTGATGTGCGGCTCTCTGCCTGTTTGCCAGGCAGGGAATCGTAAAGAAGCCAACTGCACCAGCCAGCGCGCGACCTCGTATACCTCCCTCAAGAGCAATCAGCTGGAAGGCTTATCCCGAACTGAGACGTCCCCGAATCACAAGGAAGCAGGCTCGCGCCGTATCCCGGCCTCCGGCAAGTTCCGGCCCAAGAGGCCTTCATGCACAGCCATCGTCGCGGCCAGTTCAAGGCGAGCCTCGACCCGTTTGGGTCAATCGTGCATCGTGTAGGGACAAGCCCGCGCTCCAGGAATCGTATGGATACTGTTCCCATACCAACAGCAAGCAATGCACTCGCAGCAGAAGCACCCCTGCATGAACTCAGCTTCCCAGCGCTCAACGCCGCATTGGACGACTACCTGGCACGGACAGGCGGCACCAAAGCCGGTCCCTGGGAGCGTTGGTCACTGATCATCGGTACCGCTGGCGCAGGGCTGGGCATGCTGCTGGGCAGCGTCCTATCCGGGAAGGCAGGCGTTATCGGAGCTCTATCCGGCCTGGTCATGGAAGTCCTGGGGCTTGGCACCGCCATGTTTCTGCAGATATTCCGGGACCGGCACCAGTTTCTAGAAGCCCGCCGCCAACATGCGCAGGAAATCGAGGAGGGCTATACCCAGTACCAGCAGCTGGTCCAGCAGGTGCGTGCCTTTCCGCTGGAACAGCGCCGCTTGCGGCTGCGCTATATCCGTGATCGACGCGCCACGATGCATGAGCGCCTGGGCTTGTTCACGGGTGGAATGGAACGGCTGGGCGTACTGCCCTTGCTCGTGGCGCTGTACCTGCAGTTCAAGGACTGGCGCTGGGGCGACTGGAACACGTTCGCCAACATCACCTTCGTACAAGGCGCACTTGCGTTCTGGATCCTCGTCGCCTACGCGCTTTCCTGGTATCTGATCCACCTCCGTGCCCGGGTACAGGCCTACGAACTGCTCCTTGCCGAAGCCAATACACAGGATGGCGAGTATCCACAAACCGCGCTTCAGGCATCCACTGTTGAGTTGCCCCCTTCGCAATGACAGGCAGGGACATGCCCGACACCACGAACCGCACTACATCGCGGCTTGCCCCATTGCTGGCCCTGCTGCTCCTGCTGGCCTGGGCACTGCCGGCGGCAGCCGCCGACGTCTGGGTGAACACCAGCACGGGCGTCTACCACTGCCCCGGGGGGCAGTACTACGGCGCCACCAAACGCGGCCGTTTCATGCCCGAGCGCGAAGCGGCGCAGCACGGGTACCGCGCCGCCTATGGCCGCACCTGCTCTCCCGACGGGGCCGCCGCCGGACGGCAGCAGGTCATCCAACAGCTCACGCAATCCAACGCCGGCGCCGCGTCGGCTACTGCCGCTACGCGCGTCTGGATCAACGCCGGCTCGCACGTCTACCACTGCCCGGGTACGCGCTACTACGGCGCTACCCAAAAAGGCCGGTATGCCAGCGAGGCCGAAGCCGTCGCCGGCGGCAACCGGCCGGCGCATGGCGCCCGTTGCAACTGATGAGGGCGCATCGCCCGCCTGCTACCCTGAATGGGCTAGATGATTGGAGGCAGGCATGACCAACGCGGTACTCACCACATCCGAAAGCTCTGCCTACGACGACCAGATCGAAGAGCGTTACCACTTCCCGGCCACCTATCTAAAGCAAGCGCAAGCCGCGGTAGGTGACTTCATTCTCTACTACGAACCGCGCCGAACCACGGGGCCGTATAGCGCCACGGGGCGCCAAGCCTACTTCGCCATGGCTAGGCTCACAGCCATTGAGGTTGATCTGCGCTCACCGGACCACTACTACGCGCGAATCTCCGAGTTCATGGAGTTCGACTGTGCCGTCCCTTTTAAGGAGAACGGGCACTACTACGAATCCATGCTCATGAAGGAGGATGGGAGTACCAACAAGGGAGCATTCGGGCGGTCCGTACGCAATATTCCACTCAACGAGTTCGCGGCCATCGTGCAGGCTGGATTTGCGACCGAGCCGGAGCCATGGGAAGCAGTTGCATTGGGCGAGCCGATGTTCGACATGGACCAGACGAAGGAGTCGCCGCCTGAGTACGTGCCCCACGCCATCGTCCAATACGTCATCAACCGGAAGTTCCGCGATGTGCGCTTCAGGCGCCATGTGCGCAGCGCCTATGACAAAACCTGCGCCGTTACCGGCTTACGCCTTATCAACGGCGGTGGCCGCCCCGAGGTAGAGGCTGCTCATATCCGCCCGGTTGAGAACGATGGGCCAGATACGGTGCGTAACGGCATTGCACTGACGGGAACAGCGCACTGGCTTTTCGATCGTGGGTTGATGAGCTTCTCCGATGACTATGACATCTTGCTCTCGCCACACGGCGTTCCCGACGGGTTAGACAAGCTGATCCGCCCCGAAAGGAAACTCATCCTTCCCGACAACCCCGCATGGCGACCGCACCCGATCTACCTCCAGTGGCATCGCCGGGAAAGATTCAAATCCTGAAAACGGCAGCGTGATCTACCTTTGGTTCGCCCCGCGTCTCCGAAGCTCACGTTTGTAGTTCGATCAACAAGCACTCATCCTCCGCGGTGATGTAGCCGGCAGCAGGCCCTCGACCCAGTTGCGGCCGACCTTCTTCCCGCGACAGAGCGCCGCATCAGCAGCCGGTGTCACCCGCCGCAACGAGGCTTCGTCGGCAAAGCCAGCAGAAATACGCCCACAGTGACTATGCAGCGCACCGCACCGGCACTCCGCCTGCATCCAGCAGTATCACCTTTGACTGGATGGTGCTGTGGGTGTACTTGACCACCTGCAGCGCGGCGGCGCTATCGGCGCCGAGGCAGACCATCGCGCATTCCTAACCACCCATCCGGCAGACCGGGCGTCCTTGTGCACCGAGACACGCATGACATCGGCAATGGCACCGGATAAGTGAACCTGACCCCGTTATTGAGCCGTCCTACTACTTAAAACCGGGGAACGTCGCTACCACAAAGCAAAGGCCAGAGTGAAAATGCACTCTGACCCCTGTTTTGGACCCCTGTTTTGCTTCACTCCGTCTGTGGCGCCATATCACTTTGCTTCTTTTCTTCAAGCCTTTTTATCACCTGAGCTTCAAGCTGCCGATAATTATCCAAAAACTCTGTCGACTTCTTTACTGCAGTCCCTGGCAAGTGCGAGACGGCACGACCATCCTCGTCCTTGCGGTCTGAAGTAGCCAAGAAGAGGTCACTGAAACGATTGGGGGATACACCTTCAAAATGCAAAAAAGCGACTCGCTCAAACGGAGTCAGCGACTCCCAATCCGGCTCCGCCGCTGGCTCGTGCTCAATTGAATCGTGATGCAAAGCGCTCGCCAAACTCTTCTCATATGGCTCTATGAAGTAAACCGCACGTATTCCCGAAGCAACTATGTGGCGCGCGCAGTTATGACACGGATAAGTAGTTGTAAATAAAAATGAGCCAGCTATAGACGGCCCACCTCGGCGCGCAACTCGAACGATTGCATCCATCTCCGCGTGAACCGCTCGCGAGAACTCGATTAAGTCTCTTACACCAGTATCTCTACGAATCGCATCTGCAAACTTCGCTGCTTCTGGTCCAGAAGCACCTGCATTTTCCAACACTGTTCGGATGCTATCTTTCAAAAGATCCTTACGTTGATCATTGAAGCAGACACCTCCTTCCCAAAAAACACACCGGTGATCCGGTGAAACTCCCGCTTCATATAGTCCACCCCCACCTTTCGGGACATCATTGCAACCGGTAGATATGATATTTCCATGCCTATCAACGATGGCCGCGCCCACCTGACGGGATAGACAAGCTGATTGGAGCGCCGCATTGTAGGCGGCATACATTCCTTTTTCTTTTCTTGTCGGGGTAATCCCGTTATCGCCATGAACCAGCCCTAACAGCCGCTTGACCGGGGCTTTGAGCATCTCTGTGTTGTGATGAGTACTGCTAACAAAAAAATCAGCAAGCTTTAGAGTTTTATCCAACTGTTGGCCGTTCTTATCTGACTCTGCCTTATCGCGATGAATGAGTCGCTCCGCATAATCAGCAGTCATACGGGCAATTAAGTTGCCCTTTCGACGTTCGTAGCCGCAAAGAACACCGACCAGATAGAAAAGATTCCCATAGACGCTACGCAGAAGCTGCGCCTCTCGAGGATGCTTAAGTTGATCAATAATGTATGCCACCCTACCCGGCTTAATAGCTTCGAGATTGGTCTCGGCAGGATGTCGCTTCACGCGATCAAGAGTTATGGCCTTAATCGCTAATTGCGCCCCCAAGTCTTCGCCCTGAGCCTTCCTCAGAATGTTTCCCAGATCTTGGAGTTGCCAGATTCGTCGAAACTCCGCGGGCCCCTCCCCCGGATCTGGCGCAGAAATCTCTTGGCTATGAGCTTCCTGCTCAAAAAGGTAGCTTAGTTTGAGATGGACCACCTCGTAACTTCGAGCTTTAAGCTCTGAGGAGAGCGCATCTTTCACAAACTGCAATCCCGAGCCGACGGGCCCACTCAGGGCGAACACAAGCTCCTGTGACTCACGTGCCCGCAAGTCGTCGCTTGCATTGGCGCCAGTTGAGTTAGCAGACGGAGACCGCCAACTACTTGGGACCGATTTAACAACTGCGTTCATTACACTCTCCCCCCTGATGTACCAGGAGAGTGTACAGGCAGTCGCTCAGAGAGCTAATGTGTCCGCATACGCAAGGACCTTCGCAAGCGCTTTTTTCTCCGCACTTGCATCCTTGCAGAGCTCAACCTTCGCCGCCGGAAACAACAGAACCTTGCCTCTGGGCACATTAGTAGGGATTAAAGGTGGGGAGCGCAGATCAAGCTGGAGCTGAACAGCGCTTTCGTGAGCTGCACGCTTGCTCAAGTCGTTTTGATGTCTCATATGCTGCTCCCATTTCCCCGACGACTAATATAGCGGCTGGCAGACGTTGGGCAAGTGAAGCCTGATCGACCGTAGGAAACCGTGAAAAGTAGGCGGCACGTTCATCCCGAACGTGCCGCAGCCTCATCAGACAAGAACCGGATTCGCCTTCTCCGGATCAATGTTGTACTGCTTGATCGCCCGCGCCACGTCCTTGGCGGTCATCTTGCCGTCCTTCGCCAGCGCCGCAATAGCGGCATGCGCGATGTAGTAGCGGTCCACCTCGAAGAAGCGGCGCAGGTTGGCACGGGTATCCGAGCGGCCGAAGCCATCCGTGCCCAGCACCGAGTAGGTCATCGGCACGAAGGCGCGGATCTGGTCGGCGTAGGCGCGCACGTAGTCGGTGGCGGCGATCGCCGGGCCCTGGCGGCCTTCCAGCAGTTCGGTGACGTAGGCCTTGCGCTGCTCGCCTTCCGGATGCAGGCGGTTCCAGCGTTCGGCGTCGAAGCCGTCGCGGCGCAGTTCGTTGAAGGCCGGGCAGCTCCAGATGTCGGCGGTGACGCCGAAGTCCTTGTCCAGCAGTTCGGCCGCGGCGATGGCCTCACGCAGGATGCTGCCGCTGCCCAGCAGCTGCACGCGCAGCTCGCCCTTCTTCGGCTTGCCGGCGTCCTTCAGCAGGTACATGCCCTTGATGATGCCCTCGGCCGCACCCTCCGGCATCGCCGGGTGGGTATAGTTCTCGTTGAGCAGGGTGATGTAGTAGTACTCGTCGACCTGGTCTTCGAGCATGGCCTTGGTGCCGTGCTGCAGGATCACGGTGACTTCGTAGCCGAAGGTCGGGTCGTAGCTGCGCACGTTGGGGATGCCGCCGGCCACGAGCTGGCTGAAGCCGTCCTCGTGCTGCAGGCCTTCGCCGTTGAGCGTGGTGCGGCCGGAGGTGCCGCCCAGCAGGAAGCCGCGGGTACGCATGTCCGCCGCCTGCCAGGCGAGGTCGCCCACGCGCTGGAAGCCGAACATCGAGTAGTAGATGTAGAACGGCAGCATCGGCACGTCGGACACCGAGTAGCTGGTGCCGGCGGCCATCCACGAGGCGATGGCGCCCGGCTCGCTGATGCCCTGCTGCAGCACCTGCCCGCTCTGGTCCTCGCGGTAGTACATCAGCTGGTCGGCATCGACCGGCTTGTACTTCTGGCCGTACGGGGCGTAGATGCCGATCTGGCGGAACAGGCCTTCCATGCCGAAGGTGCGCGCTTCGTCGGCCACGATCGGCACCAGCCGCGGGCCGATTTCCTTGTCGCGCAGGGTGATGTTCAGCGTCTGCACGAAGGCCATCGTGGTCGAGTAGCTGCGCTCGCCGGAATCCTTGAGCAGGCGCTCGTAGGTTTCCAGGCGCGGGGCGACGAACGACTTGCTGGCCTTGCGGCGGCGCGCCGGCAGGTAGCCGCCCAGTTCGGCGCGGCGCTGCTTGAGGTACTGCACTTCCGGCGAATCCGGGCCGGGGTTGTAGAACGGCACCTGGCCGTCCTTGAGCTGCTCGTCGGTGACCGGGATGTTGAAGCGGTCGCGGAAGTGGCGCACCGCCTCGTCGTCCAGCTTCTTGGTCTGGTGAGTCGGGTTGAGCGCCTCGCCGGCACTGCCCATGCCGTAGCCCTTAACCGTCTTGGCCAGGATCACGGTGGGCATGCCCTTGGTGTTCACGGCCTGGTGGTAGGCAGCGTACACCTTGTGCGGGTCATGGCCGCCGCGGTTCAGGCGCCAGATGTCGTCGTCGGACAGGCTCGCCACCATCGCCGCAGTCTCCGGGTATTTGCCGAAGAAATGCTCGCGGGTGTAGGCGCCGCCGAAGGCCTTGCAGTTCTGGTATTCGCCATCGACGGTTTCCATCATCAGCTTCTTCAGGACGCCGTCGGTGTCCTTGGCCAGAAGCGGATCCCAGTACGAGCCCCACAGCAGCTTGATGACGTTCCAGCCGCCGCCACGGAACACACCTTCCAGTTCCTGAATGATCTTGCCGTTGCCGCGCACCGGGCCGTCCAGGCGCTGCAGGTTGCAGTTGACCACGAAGATCAGGTTGTCCAGGCCTTCGCGACCGGCCAGCGCGATGGCGCCGAGGGTTTCCGGCTCGTCGCTCTCGCCGTCGCCGATGAAGCACCACACCTTGCGGTCGCTCTTCTCGATCAGGCCGCGGTGCTCCAGGTACTTCATGAACTGCGCCTGGTAGATCGCCGCCAGCGGGCCCAGGCCCATCGACACGGTCGGGGTCTGCCAGAAGTCCGGCATCAGCCACGGGTGCGGGTAGGAGGACAGGCCGCCGCCGTCCACTTCCATGCGGAACTTGTCCAGTTGCTGCTCGTCGATGCGGCCTTCGAGGAAGGCGCGGGCGTAGATGCCCGGCGAGCTGTGGCCCTGGATGAACAGCAGGTCGCCCGGGTGGTTCTCGCTGGGGGCGCGCCAGAAGTGGTTGAAGCCCACGTCGTAGAGCGTGGCGCCGGAGGCGAAGGAGGCGATGTGGCCGCCGAGGTCACCGGGCTTGCGGTTGGCGCGCACCACCATCGCCATCGCGTTCCAGCGGATGATCGAACGGATGCGCCATTCCAGCTCGGCGTTGCCGGGGCTCTTGGCCTCCAGCTGCGGCTCGATGGTGTTGACGTATTCGGTGGTCGGGGAGAACGGCAGGTACGCGCCCGAACGTCGGGTCAGCTCGACCATGCCTTCCAGCAGTTGATGCGCGCGCTCGGGGCCCTCGACATCGATAACGGCCTTCAACGACTCGATCCACTCCTGGGTTTCCAGTGGGTTCGGATCGTTGTTCAGCACCTCGTTCAACCAGTTCATTGTCGCTCCCAGTTACTGCACGCACGCGCGCGCTTGTTCGTTAGTTTCGAGCCGCAAAGTGTAACGCACCCGGTTGCCCGCAAAGCTGGCTACGCATACGTATGGAGGCGTGGAAAGCCGCTGTCCGCAAGACATCCGCGACAGGCCACGGACGCCATGCGGGGACAATCCGGGCACCCTGCCCGCAGCCGGCCGATGGCGATGAAGCACACCGTCCCGATGCCGCCGATGGCGCCGGCAGTTGGCCGGCGAAACGGGCCGGACCATGGCATCGACTCCCCAAGCTGAACGGGACCCTTCGTGGCTTGATTTCCGCATTGGCATTCCGCGCTTTTAGATATATCTTTTCGTCCACACAAATCGATATATCTAAAAATGAAGAACACTGAATCCCATCATCATCACCACGCACATCCCTTCTTCCGCCCCGAAAGGCATCCCTTCCACCGGCCGCATGCCCGCGATGGTGCGGGCGCCGATGGTCCGCACCTGCACCATCACGGGCACCACGCCGGCCGCATCCACTGCAGCGGCGAAGGGCATGGCGGCCCGCACCGGCGCGGCATGCGCATGGAGGGCGGCCACCGGGGCCACGGCGAACACGGCCACGGCGGCGCTCATCCCGGGCACCGCGGCGGTGGCGGACGCGGGGGCCGTGGCGGCAATGGCGGCTCGCGCCGGCCACTGGGCCGCGGCGACCTGCGCCTGCTGCTGCTGGCACTGATCGAGCAACAGCCGCGCCACGGCTACGAGCTGATCCAGCTGATCGGCGAACTGTTCGGCGGCGCCTATGCGCCCAGCCCCGGCGTGGTCTACCCGACGCTGGCGCTGCTGGAGGACATGGGCCTGATCGCCGCCGAGCAGGACAGCAGCCGCAAGCGCTACGCCATCACCGACGCCGGCCGCGAGCAGATCGACGCCAACCGCGAAATGATCGATGCCGCGCAGGCACGCACCCGCGACAGCGCCCGGCGCATGGCCAAGGCCACCATCCCGCCGCCGGTGCGCGAGGCGATGGAGCAGCTGAAGCGTGCGCTACTGGATCGCCAGGGCCTGTGGACCGAAGAGGAAGCCGCGCGCGTCGCACGCATCCTGATGCAGGCGCACGGCCGCATCGATGCCGACGATGCGACGGCCTGAGCCGGCCACCGCACCAACACCCGCCGCGGCCGCTGGCCGTGGCGCTCCCGCACTCCCCACCCTGCGCAGGATTCCCGATGTCACGCCATGAAACCCGACTGGTCCGTCTCACGCCCCGCTTCCGCCACCTGCAGGTGCTGCGCAGCGAGCGGCTGACACCCAACATGCAGCGCATCGTCGTCGGCGGGCCGGCGCTGGAAGGCTTCGACAGCCGCTCCCCGGACGACCACGTCAAGCTGTTCTTCCCCAACGCCGAAGGCGAGTTCGTGCTGCCGGAACTGACCGAGCAAGGCCCGCGCTACCCGCAGGGCAAGCCGCCCTCGCCCGCCCGCGACTACACCCCGCGCCACTACGACGCAGCGGCCGGCGAACTGGTGCTGGACTTCGTGCTGCACGGCGATGGCCCGGCCACGGGCTGGGCGGCCGCCGCCGGCCCCGGCGACGCGCTGGTGGTGGCCGGCCCGCGCGGTTCGCACGTGGTGGCCGACGACTTCGACGCCTACGTGCTGATCGGCGACGAAACCGCGCTGCCGGCCATCGCCCGGCGGCTGGCGGAACTGCCCGCGCACGCCGTGGCCGAGGTGTTCGTCGAGATCCCCGAGGAAGGCGACCGCCAGCCGCTGGAAAGCACCGCGCAGGTCAACGTGACGTGGTTCGAGCGCAACGGCTTCGACGCGGCCGGCAGCACCCTGCTGGAGGACGCGCTGGTGGATTTCGAGGCGCCCGACGGCGATGCGTTCTACTGGATCGCGGTCGAGTCGCGGCGCGCGCGGCTGATGCGCAAGTTCGTCGAAGGCCACCTGCAGGTGCCCAAGGAATGGATCCGCGCCACCGGCTACTGGAAGGCCGATCCCGACGACGCGGAATAAGCGGCGGGATCGGCAAAGGACGAACCCGGGCTCACACGCCCAGGAAGCGGAACGGCGCGGTTTCCTCGAACTGCGCGTTGGCTTCGCCCGAATGGATGGTGCGCTGGTACTGGCCCAGGTCCAGCCGCCGGGTCCTGCCGGTTTCCGCAGAGAAATCGATCTTCTTCAGGTCCACCCAGAACACGTTGGGCGCCAACGCCGACTCGAAGAAATACAGCCTGCGCGTCTGGTCGGCCACGCTGCGCCAGCGCGTGGAGGCGATGTTCGGCTGGTCCGGCGTGGTGATGCCGTAGGGCACCGACACGTTGCGGATCACGCCGAAGGCCGAGGCGACGGATTCGACCGGGTCGGCGGACTTGGGGATCGCGTTGACGTAGAACGAGGCGCGCGCGAAGCGGTCGGCGGCGCGGTTGGTGCCCGGCAGCATCACCGTGCCGCCGATCGCCCGCCAGTATTCGTTCAACGCCAGCTGTTCCTCGAAGATCGGCGAGTTGGTCATCACCTGGTAGTCACGGCTGTGATGGATGACCTGCCTGCCCCTGATGTACTCGATGATGGCGCTGTCGCCGCCGGCGTCGGACAGGGACAGGTGCAGCGTGGCCAGGCGCTGCTCGCCCGGCGGGCTGTCGGTGATCAGCGTGAACGGCTCGTCGGCCAGCGCCTTCACCGCCTCGTCGACGCTGGCGAAGTTGTCGAGCATGTACTGCGTCCACGCCGAGATGCTCAGGCCGGGCTTGCCGTTGTCGCGGTCCGGGTATTCCGATTCGGCCAGCCACAGCAGGTTGGCGACCAGCCCGGCCTCGTTCATGCCGTCGGTGGTGGCGATGTCGTAGGCGCTGGCGATGACGCTGCCGTAGCGCGAGGTCCACCGCAGGGAATTCGCGCCGGCCTCGCCGGTGCGCTGCATGCCGCGCGGGAACATCCACAGGTGGGTGCCGGTATCGACCTTGTAGTCCATCGAACGGCCGGTGATGACCTCGTTGCCGGCGCCGTGGTAGACGAAACGGGTGCAGGCGTCCGCCTGCTGGCCCAGGCCGCCGGCGACGAGGGCGATGCACGCCGCGATGATGGATTTCCCCGGATTCTTCATGGCTGCAAGCTCCCCTTCCGCCCTGTTTCGGTGATGGTTCCGGGCGACGCTAGGACAAGTGCCGTCCCGCAGCCGTGAACGCCCGCGCCGTTTCCCCCGTGCCGCGATGTGCGCCGCCGGCCCGGCATGCCCGGGGCCGTGGCTGCTATGCTTCCGGCGGTTCATCCGGTTGCCTGCCATGACCCCACGGTTCCCCCGCCATTTCCGTTCCTGCGCCCGCGCCGTGCTGCTCGCCGCGGGCCTGTCCGGCTGCCTGAGCACGCCCGGCCCCACCGTCGCCGGCGACGGCCAGTGCGATGCCTCGCAGTCGCAGTGGGCGGTAGGCGAGCCCGGCAACGAGGCGAACATGCGCCGGCTGTCGCGCGAGAGCGGCGCCGGGCTGGTGAACCCGGTCGGCCCGACCACGGTCGTCTCCCGCGATTTCCGCCGCGACCGCCTGCGCGTGTACCTCGACGCCGGCAACACCATCACCGCGGTGCGCTGCGAATAAGCCAAGCGGCAGGCAAAGAAACGACGTTCCCTGGCACCCCAACGAGCAACGCCGTTGCAGGTGCCGGGCTTGCCCGGCACGGGGCTTCACCGGGAAGACTCCATGCGGGGCAAGCCCCGCATCTACGGGCATGCCCTCGCACTCCAACTGCGTGTCGATGCGACAATCGCGCCCGGTCACGGTGAAACAGGCGATGGCGTGGGCAAGCTGACAATGGCGGGACTGGAAGCCCTGCGCGAGCGCATGGCCGCGGACGAGCACTGCGACACGGCGCTGGCCGGCTTGGCCCGGACGCAGGCATTGCGCGAGCCGCTGCGTGCGTTGGTGCGCGCGCAGCACCTGCTGCTGCAGGCCGAACATGACGTCGACCAGGTGGCGGACGTGCTGCGCCGCGACCAGAAGTACGCGCCGGCGGGACGGCCGTCGATCCACATCGTGCAGTTGCGCAAGCAGCAGGCCGCGGCCCGGCAGGTCATGCTGGTCGCGCGCCAGCGGTTGGCGCAGGCCGCGCAGACGTTCGTGCAGGCCAGCGGGCTGCCGGTGAAGGCCGGGCAGACGCCCAGCGCTGCCGCCGCCGCATGGCTGCAATCGCTGGGCTGAGGCACCGCAGCCGGGCGCTGCACCCTCGGAAAGCAGAAGGCCCGCCAATGGCGGGCCTTCGTGCATCGGCAATTGCCGGGCTTACTCGGCCTTCGGGATCGACGCCTCGGTGGTGATGCGCACCTTGACCTCGTCGCTCACCGCCGGCGCATAGGCACCCACGCCGAAATCGCTGCGCTTGAGCGTGGTGGTGGCGTCGAAGCCCACCGACGGCACCTTCATCATCGGGTGTTCGCCGGCGCCGTTGATGGTCACGTCCAGCGTCACCGGCTGGGTGATGCCCTTGACGGTCAGGTCGCCGGTGACGGTGAGCTTGTTGGTGCCGGCCGCTTCCACCCTGGTGCTCTTGAAGGTGGCGGTCGGGAACTGCGCCGCGTCGAAGAAATCGGCGCTGCGCAGGTGCTCGTCGAACTTGGCGGTGAAGCTGTTCAGGCCCGACAGCGGCAGGGTCACTTCCACGCTGGACTTGCCCACGTCGTCGGCGTCGTAGACCAGGGTGCCGTCGGCATCGCCGAAGTGCGCGCTCGGGTTGGAATAGCCCATGTGGTTCCACTGCACCAGCACGTCGGTGTGGCTGGGATCGAGCTTGTAGGTGCCGGACGCCACCTGGAAGGCCTCGGCTTCGGGAGCGGCAGCGGTTTCGGCCGTCGCGGCGGTGGCCGCATCGACGGCGGCGGCCGGTTCGGCCGGCTGGGAGCAGGCGGCGATGGCGGCGGCCAGGGCCAGCGGGAGCAGCAGTTTCATGGTCTTCATCGGTCTCTCCGGTACGGGGCTGGATGGGTGGAGGAAGGTGCGGGATTCAACAAGGCCGGCGCCCACCCGCGGCGGCGCCGGGTGCGGCAATCAGGCGATGCGCGCGGCCTCGTCGAAGGACAGCCGCGGCAGGCGCGGGAACACGCCGGCAGGGTCGCCGTAGCCGAGGTTGACGAGGAAATTGGACTTGATCGCGGTGCCGGCGAAGAAGGCCTCGTCGACCTTGGCGTTGTCGAAGCCGGACATCGGGCCGGCGTCCAGCCCCAGCGCGCGCGCGGCCAGGATCAGGTAGCCACCCTGCAGGCTGCCGTTGCGGAACGCGGCCTCGTGGCGGCCTTCGCGCGGGCCGTCGAACCAGCTCTTGGCGTCGGTGTGCGGGAACAGGTACGGCAGCTTCTCGTGGAAATCCAAATCGAAGCCGACGATGACGGTGACCGGCGCGGCCATCGTCTTGGCCAGGTTGCCCTCGGACAGCGCCGGCGCCAGCTTCTGCTTGGCCTCGGCCGACTTGACGAACACGAAGCGCGCCGGCGTCGCGTTGGCCGCGGTCGGGCCCCACTTCAGCAGCTCGTACAGCGCGTGCAGCTGGCTGTCCTCGACCGGGCGGTCCTGGAAGGCATTCTGGGTACGGGCGGTGCGGAACAGCTGGTCGAGCGCGGCATCGTCGAAAACGTCGGACATGGAAACTCCAGGGCGAATGGGCTGCGGCCGTGGCATTGCGCGATGAAGGCCGCAACAATGGCACAACGAACAAGTGGCCGCAGTGTAAGGGGCCACGACCGCTGCAACCCCAGGCCCGATTGAAACGAATCAATGCCACACGCAGAACAATCGACACTTCCCTGGACGATTACCGACGGCCGCGCCGGCAACCTGCGCCAGGCCGTGGCGCTGGCATCGGCCTTGCGCCTGGGCGGGCAGCAGCGCCTGCAACTGCAGCCACGCGCGCCGTGGCGCTGGCTGGCACCGCGTTGGCTGCCCAGCGCCACGCAGGGCTACGGGGAAGGCTTCGCGCGGCTGGCGGCGAACCCGCCGGCGCTGGCGATCGGCTGCGGGCGGCAGGCCGCCGGGGCGTTGCGCGTGCTTGGCCGGCGCGGCACGCACACCGTGCAGATCCTCGACCCGCGCATCGCCCCGCGCCACTGGCAACTGCTGGTGGTGCCCGAGCATGACCGCCTGCGCGGCGACAACGTGCTCACCCTGCTCGGCAGCCTGAACCCGGTGAACGACGAATGGCTGGCCTGCGGCCGCGCCGCGTTTTCCAGCTTCGAGCAACTGCCCGGCCCGCGCACCGCGCTGCTGGTGGGTGGCCCGACCGAGCATGCGCCGTGGCGCGAGCAGGAGATCGCGCCCTTGCTGGCCGAGCTGGCCGCATGCATCCGCGGCGAAGGCGGCAGCGTGCTGGCGACCACCTCGCGGCGCACCCCGCGCGCGGTGACGCAGGCGCTGCTGCGCGCCTTCGACGATGTCCCCGGCGTGATCTGGAGCGACGGCGGCGACGGTTCCAACCCGTATGCCGGCCTGCTGGGCTGGGCCGACCGCATCGTCTGCACCCCGGATTCGGTGAACCTGCTGTCCGAGGCCTGTGCCACCCGCGTGCCGGTGGGCGTGCTGCTCGGCACGCGCGCGCAGGCGCGGATGGCGCGCTTCCAGCAGTCGCTGCGCGCGCGCGGCCGCCTGCTCGACGCACGGGATGCGCTGGTGGCCGGCCCGCAACCGACCATCGAGCCGCTGCGCGAAACCCCGCGCATCGCCGCCGAAGTGAAGGCAAGGCTGGGGTTGTAGCTGCGGGGCTTGCCCCGCATGGAGCCTTCCCGGTACCTGATCAGCACCGACTTTCAGCTTTTCCCTTCTCCCTCCGGGAGAAGGTGCCCCGAAGGGGCGGATGAGGGTTCCGGCGAAGCCTGGTGCAATCAAATACCGCGCGGCTTCGCCCCATGCCCTCTCCCCAACCCCTCTCCCTTAGGGAGAGGGGCTTGAAATTGAAACTTCGTACCAATCAGGTCCTGGCAAAGCCCCGTGCCGGGCAAGCCCGGCACCTACGTGATGCGGAACCATTCACATGGGGCCTTCCATCCACCGAAGACGCACACGATCGCGCCCCACGCCGCAAGCCACCGGCATGCGCCCACGCCTGATTCAGGCCCGGCGTTTACAATGCCCGGCCCCGCGCCTGCCGGTTCCGGCAGGGCGGTTTCCCCTTCCGATCATTCCCCGGTGCCCCTGGTGCCGGCATTGCCGTCCATGTCCCTGCATCCGCCCATCCGTTTCGCCCCGCTGACCCCCACCTCGCTGTTGCTGGCCGTGCTGGCGATGGGCGCGGTGGTGCTGGGCTCGAACGTGCTGGTGCAGTACCCGATCAACGACTGGCTGACCTGGGGCGCCTTCAGCTACCCGGTGGCGTTCCTGGTCAGCAACCTGATCAACCGCCGCTTCGGCCCGCGCGCCGCGCGGCGCGTGGCCTGGGCCGGTTTCGCGGTGGCGGTGGTGCTGTCGCTGTGGATCGCCACGCCGCGGATTGCCATCGCCTCGTGCATGGCCTTCATCTGCGCGCAGCTGCTGGACATCACCGTGTTCGACCGCCTGCGCGCCGGCAACTGGTGGCGCGCGCCGGCGGTGGCCACCACCTGCAGCGCGACGCTGGACACGGCGATCTTCTGGTCGATCGCCTTCGCCGGCTCGGCGTTGCCGTGGCTCAGCTGGGCGGTGGGCGACTGGCTGGTGAAGCTGGGCATCGGCCTGTGCCTGCTGGTGCCGTTCCGCGCGCTGCTGTGGAAGATGGCGCCGGCGCGGATGTAACGCCCTTTCTCCCTGCGGGGTGAAAGCATGTTGCTCGCGAGCCACTGGCTCGCACACGCTTGAACGCCCGGCGCGCTGCGCCGGGCCGGGGCGCGGAGCGAGGTGCCCGAAGGGCGGATGCGGGGCAAATGCAGTCAGCGACGCCTGAACCATCGGGACTCCATTGCCCCTCACCCCAACCCCCGCTCCGCGCCCCGGCCCTTGCGCTGGCGCAAGGGCGTTCAAGGGGCAGCGAACCCGTGGTTCGCAAGCTGCCCCTCTCACCCCGGAGGGAGAGGGGCTTTTCATGCACCCGGCTCGAACGGCAGCCCTTTGGCGATCGCCGCCGCGGTGATCGCCGCGCATGCGGCTTCGATTTCCGGCGTCGGCGCGGTGATGCGCGGGCGCCGGTCCAGGGTGCAGGACAGGCCCGCGTCGAGCAGGTCGGCATGCGCCGCGTGCAGGGCCGCAGCGGTATCGGCCGGCAGCCAGCCACTGGCGGCCAATGCGTCGACCAACCGCGGCGTCTCGCGCGGTCCGCACAACGCCGGCTGTTGCGCGGCGCCGGCCAGCACGCCGGTCTGCAGCACGAATTCCAGGTCGACCAGCCCGCCGGCACCCTGCTTGAGGTCCAGCCGTGCCGCGTCGCTGCGGTCCAGCTCGGCGCGCATGCGCGCGCGCATCTTCAGCACGTCGCCGAACAGCGTATCGGGGTCGCGGGTGCCCGCCAGCGTGGTGCAGCGCACCCGCTCGAAGTCGGCCAGCAGCGTGGCGTCGCCGGCGATGCCGCGGGCGCGCACCAATGCCTGGTGCTCCCACGTCCATGCGCGCTCGCGCTGGTACTCGGTATAACTGGCCAGCGAGGACACCAGCGCGCCCTTGCCGCCGTCCGGGCGCAGGCGCACGTCGATGTCGTACAGGCGCCCGGCGGCGGTCACCGCCGACAGCAGCGCCATCACCTTCTGTGCCAGCCGCGCGAACCAGCGACTGCTTTCCAGCGGGCGCGGGCCATCGCTCTCCTCGGCCGCGGCCGGGTGGTCGTACAGGAATACAAGGTCCAGGTCCGAGCCGAAGCCCAGTTCCAGCCCGCCCAGGCTGCCGTAGCCGATGATCGCGAAACGGCCGCCGGGCACTTCGCCATGCACGGCGGCAAGGTCGGCGCGCGCCATGTCCAGCACCGTCACCACCACCGCGTCGGCCAGCTGCGCCAGCTGGCGGGTGCAGTCCACCGCGCGCTGGCGGCCGTCGTGGAAGGCCAGCGCCATGCGGAAGCTCAACGCCAGCCGGGTTTCGTTGAGCGTGCGCAGCGCCGCTTCCGGGTCGTCGATGGCCAGCGCGGCGGCGCAGGCGGCATGCATTTCCGGCGCCTCCGGCAGCGGCCCGGCCACGCGCGTGTCCAGCAGTTCGTCCAGCAGCAGCGGGAAGGCCATCAGCCGTTCGGACAACAGGGCGCTGCGCGCCAGCACGTTGACCAGCCGGGTCAGCGCGCTGGGTTGTTCGTCCAGCAGGGCGAGGTAGCTGGTGCGGCGCAGGATCGCCTGCAGCAGGCCGAGCACGCGGCGCAGCGCGGCATCCGGCTGCGGCGAGCGGGTGGCGGCATGCAGCAGCGCCGGCAGCACCCGGTCCAGCCGGGCGCGGGCGTTGTCCGACAGCGATTTCACGCCCAGCGACTGGGCGAACTCGCGCAGCGACTGGTCGGCGCCGTTGGCATCGGCGAAACCGGCCTCGGCCAGTACCGTGGCGTCGCCACCACCGGGCAGCACCCGCCAGTAGCTGGACAGCACGTCCGGCGCGGCCTGGCCGCGGCGCGGCGCCAGCAGCGCGGCGAACTCGGCGCCCACGCAGCGGCGTTGTTCGTCCAGGGCCTGCAGCAAGGCGTCGCGGCCCGGGTAGCCCAGCCCGTGCGCGATGCGCCCGGCGTCCAGTGCATCGGCGGGCAGGCGATGGGTCTGCGCGTCGCGCAGCATCTGCAGGCGGTTCTCCAGCCGGCGCAGGAAGCGGTAGGCCACAGCCAGCGCCGCGCCATCGGCGGCATCCATCTGCCCGGCCGCCACCAGCGCCTGCAGCGCCGGCAGCAGGCGCCGCTCGCGCAGCGTCGGCTCGCGGCCGCCGCGGATCAGTTGCAGCGCCTGGGCGAGGAATTCGATCTCGCGGATGCCGCCCGGGCCGCGCTTGATGTCGTCGAAGCGGTCGCTGCGGGCGACCTCGGCGGTGATCGCCGCCTTCATCTCGCGCAGGCCGTCCAGCGCGGTGTAGTCGAGGTAGCGGCGGTAGACGAACGGGCGCAGCGTCTCCAGCCATGCCTCGCCGGCGGCGACGTCGCCGGCCACCGCGCGCGCCTTGATCCACGCATAGCGCTCCCAGTCGCGGCCTTCGCGCTGGAAATACTGGTCCATGCCGGCGAACGACAGCGCCACCCGCCCGGCGTTGCCGAACGGCCGCAGGCGCAGGTCCACGCGGTGGCAGAAGCCGTCGGCGGTGGTTTCGTCCAGCAGCCGCGCCAGCCGCTGGCCGAGCCGGGCGAAGTATTCCTCGGCCGCCAGCGGGCGCGCGCCGTCGGACTCGCCGGCCTGCGGGTAGGCGTAGACCAGGTCGATGTCGGAGGAGAAGTTCAGCTCGCCGCCGCCGAGCTTGCCCAGCCCGAACACCACCAGCCGCTGCACGCTGCCGTCCTCGGCGCGGACCACGCCGTGGCGCTGGGCGAATTCCTGCTCCAGCGCGGCCAGCGCCAGTTGCAGGCAGTCCTCGGCCAGCCGGGTGGCGCCGCGCAGGGTGGCGTCCACCGCGTCCAGCCCGAGCAGGTCGCGCCAGACCAGCCGGGTGGAGGCGGCGGCGCGATGGCGGCGCAGTTGCGCCGGCCAGGCGCTGGGTTGCAGCGGGTCCAGCGACGGCAGCGGCAACGGCGGCGGGTCCGGCTCGGCCAGCAGCGCCAGCAGCTCCGGCTGCCGGCACAGGGTGTCGATGGCGAAATCGCTGGCGATGGCCAGCTGCCGCAGGTTCGCCTCGAAACCGGCGGCCGGCGGCCACTGCGCCGGATCGGGCAGCGCCAGCTTCAAGCGGGCGATGGCGCGGTCGGCCAGCGCAGCGAGGGTTTCGGGCATATCGGGGGCGAAAGTCGGCATGGGCCGATTCTGGCATTGCCGGCGCGGCGTCGTGGAGCAGGGCATAAAAAAAGCCCGCTGGCAGCGAACTGCCAGCGGGCTTTGCTCCCTCCCCCACGTCGGGATGCAGGGCGATCCTGCGGGCTCGACCGGCAAGTTGCACGCTGCAGTGCAAAAAGCCGCCGGGAGCGGCTTTTGACATCGCCCGCCGATGGCCCGCAGGGCACCCGCCAGGGATGGCGGGTGCCAAACGATACCCACGGGTATAGTTCCGGCCGGTGGTCGTTGCGCCGGATCAAGGACGCCCGGCCGCATGCATCCGACAATCGCGTCCCCAGGTAACGTCATCGCCATGTCCATCGACCGCATCCTCCACCCCGGCCTGCGCCAGCGCATCGTTTCGGCCGAGGCCGCCGCCGCCCTGATCAACCCCGGCGAAACCGTCGCCATGAGCGGCTTCACCGGCTCCGGCTACCCCAAGGCGGTGCCACAGTTCCTGGCCCGGCGCATCGAACAGGCGCACGGGCGCGGCGAGGCGTTCCGCATCAACCTGCTCACCGGCGCGTCCACCGCGCCGGAGCTGGACGGCGCGCTGGCCAAGGTCGACGGCATCGCCATGCGCATGCCGTTCCAGAGCGACCCGGACGCGCGCAGGCGCATCAACGCCGGCAAGCTGGACTACCTCGACATCCACCTCTCGCACGTGGCCCAGCACGTGTGGTTCGGCTTCTACAACGAGATCGACACCGCGGTGGTCGAGGTTTCGGCGATCCATGCCGACGGCACGCTGGTGCCGTCCACCTCGGTCGGCAACAACAAGACCTGGCTGGACCTGGCGAAGAAAGTCATCATCGAAGTCAACCAGTGGCAGCCGGCCGGCATCGACGGCATGCACGACATCTACTACGGCACCGCGCTGCCGCCGCACCGCAAGCCGATCCCGCTGGTGCGCGGCGACGAGCGCATCGGCCAGACCACGCTGCGCTGCGACCCGGACAAGATCGTCGCGGTGGTGCTGACCGACGCGCCGGACCGCAACAGCCCATTCAACCCGCCCGACGCCGACAGCCAGCGCATCGCCGGGCACCTGATCGAGTTCCTCAAGCACGAAGTGGCGCGCGGGCGCCTGCCGGCCAACCTGCTGCCGCTGCAGTCGGGCGTGGGCAACATTCCCAACGCGGTGCTGGCCGGGCTGGCCAGCAGCGGCTTCCGCGACCTTGAAGCATTCACCGAGGTGATCCAGGACGGCATGCTCGACCTGCTCAAATCCGGCGTGCTGCGCTACGCCTCCTGCACCGGCTTCGCGCTCAGCCCGGAAGCGAGCGAGGCGTTCATGCGCGACCTCGATTTCTACCGGCAGCGCATCATCATGCGTTCGCAGGAGGTGTCCAACCACCCGGAACTGGTGCGGCGGCTGGGCTGCATCGGCATGAACGGCATGATCGAAGCCGACATCTACGGCAACGTCAACTCCACCCACGTGATGGGCAGCAGCATCATGAACGGCATCGGCGGCTCGGGCGACTTCGCCCGCAACGGCTTCCTGTCGATCTTCCTGAGCCCGTCCACCGCCAAGAACGGCAGCATCTCGGCGATCGTGCCGATGGTCAGCCACGTCGACCACACCGAGCACGACGTGGCGGTGATCGTCACCGAACAGGGCCTGGCCGACCTGCGCGGGCTGCCGCCGCGCAGGCGTGCGCGCGCGTTGATCGACAACTGCGTGCATCCGGATTTCCGCGCGCAGCTGCAGGACTATTTCGACCGTGCCAGCCATGACAGCCACGGCAAGCACACCCCACACCTGTTGAACGAGGCGCTTTCCTGGCATCAGCGCTGGCTGGATACCGGCACGATGAAGGCCTGAATCAAGTAGATGTGGGGCTCGCCCCGCATGGGGTGTTATCGGCGAAGCCCGTGCCGGGCAAGCCCGGCACCTACGGCAACAACGGCGGCCGGCTGTCGTACCACTGCCGCGCGCCGCGCAGGTGGTACTTGCGGTTGCCGTCCTGCAGCTCCACGCCGATGCCGAGGATGCCCCACTTCAGGTGCAGGTCGCCGTGCCGGCGCGGGCCTTCCAGTGCCAGCCGTGCATCGACGGTGAAGCGTTCGTTCTGCGCGCGCGCCTGGTCCAGCACCAGCCGCTTGCCCTGCCACAGCCACTTGCCGCTCAGCCTCGCCTCGCCGGCATCGACCGCCTTGCCGACCCACGCCGGCAGGTCGGTGCGGTCGGCGAACATCGCCAGCAGGAAGCCGACGTCGCGCATGCGCACCCGCAGGTTGCCGCTGGCCGAGGAAGGCGTCTTCCATTCGGCGCGGCCGCTGTCGATGTCCAGCGTCGCCCACCAGCCCGAATGGGTGGTGCCGCCGGGCTCGGTGAAGGCGACGTTGCGCACGCTGGCGCTGCTGTCGCCCAGCTCGAATTCGCCCTTGTGCAGGTTGCCGCGCCGCAGCCGCGCATCCAATACCACGTCGCCGCGCAGGTCCATGCCGGCCACCGCCAGCCGCACCTGCCGGCCCTCGACGCGCAGCGTGCCGCGCCCCACGTCGCCATCGCCGTCCAGCCGCAGGTCGCCGCTGAGCATGCCGCTGCCGCCGGCAAAGCGCAGCGTGTCGTTGGGCAGGTGCGGGTTGAACACCACTAGTTCGGGAATGCGCGCGCGCTCGAAGCGCACCCGCGCCTGCATGCTTTCCTTCATGCGGTCCAGCCGTGCGTCGGCCAGCGTTTCCAGGCGCAGCCGTTCGCCAGTGAAATATGGCTTGCCCGGCGCATCCGAAGGCGCGGCGCTGAAGGCTTCCATCACCACGTCCAGCCGCGATTGCGGGTTGCCGGCGGCGTCGTTGGCGATACCCGCCTGCGCGCGCGCCTTGCCGCGGAAACGGTTGCCCAGCACGTCCGCACGCGCTTCGACGTCGCTCACCTGCAAGCGGCTGCCGTCGAGCAGACGCCCGTCGGCGAGCTTGAGGTCGGCATCGACGGTGCCGCTGCCTTCCAGCCCCATCCAGTCGGCCTGGGTGAACAGTGCGACCACGCCGCCGATGGACGGCAGATGGCCGTGCGCACGCACTTCGCCGCTGGCCGCCACCAGCCGCTCGTGCCAATCCTTCAACGGCAAGGCGATGCCGGGCACGTCGAGCGTGGCGTCGAGCGATGGATGCCGGCCGTCCAAGTCGGGCAGCGTGGCGCGCAGGTGCAGGGCGTCGTCCACCGTCGCGCGCAGGTCGAACCGGTTGGCGACACGCGTGCCCTGCGCATCCACGTTCGACAGCGGCAAGCGCAGTTGCAGTTGGCTGCCGGGCGCCAGCGTGCCGCGGTCCAGCGACAGCTTCGCCTGCAGCTCGCCATCGCCGGGCAGCACCGCGAAATCGTAGCGGCCCTCGCCATCCAGCGTGGACTGCAGGCCGATAGTGGTGCCGTGCAGGTCCAGCGTCGCGGCGAGCAGGTCGAGCTTGGCGAAGCCGGGATGCTCGGCCGAGACATGCCGCGGCAGGGCGAAGGTGGAGGACAGGCGCACATCACGCAGCCACTGGATGTCGCCGCGGCTCACCCGCGCCGCATCGAACTGCAGCGCGGAAGGGTGCAGTTCCATCGGCCCGCCGCGTAGCTGCTTGCCGAAGCCGACTTCGGCGCGGCCATTGCCGGTGACCTGCCAGTCGCCCAGCGTGGCCCTGCGCAGGCTGCCGGTGGCGATGCGCCGGAAGTCCAACGTCCAGCCGCCCGGCCGCGGCGGCGGTGCCGGCCGTTCCCGCGCGGCGCGCGTGAGCGAACCGGTGACGCCATCGGCCTCGACCCACGGCACCCGCAGTTCCTTGTGCAGCAGCGGCCACAATGCGATGCGCCCGCGCACCGCATCGGCCTGCGCCGACCATTGCACGCGCCGCACGTGCCCGCGCATGCGTACCTCGCGCAGCGTCACCCGTCCCGGCCAGAAGGTGCGGCCGCCGCTCCATTCCATCGTGAACGCCTCCGGCCTGCGGTTGAGCAGCTCGTGACCGAAGCGGCTGTTGAGGAACACGTTGCCCGCCAGCAGGTACAGCGCATAGCCGGCCAGCGCCAGCAAGCCGGCCAATCGCAGGATTCTTCCGTGCCGCGCAAGGAGGGTTTTCATGGGCGCAGGATAACGGCGAAGCCCACGGATCGCGTTAGCCCTTGATGCAGGAGCGATGTCTGTCGCGACAGGTTTTTTTGGTAAAGCCCATGCGGGGCAAGCCCCGCATCTACGGCCGGGTTTCACCGGCATGCAGCAGCCACGCCAACTTGCGTTCGCGTGGCTGCTGCTTGATCTGCCATTCGGCGCGCGACGCCGCCGCGCGGTCGGCATAGGCGCGCATGCCGAGGATGCGCAATGGCGGATGCGCGCGCGTGTAGCGCGCGCCCTTGCCGGCAAGATGCGCCCGGAAGCGGGCTTCCACGTCGGTGCTGATGCCGGCGTAGTAGCTGCCGTCGCGGCATTCGAGCAGGTACAGGAACCAGTGGCCCATCTTCCCCGCCCCGCGGTGCCTTACAGGCTGGCCGCGTCGGCGATCTTGCACATGCCCTGGCCAACGGCCTTGTTGGACGTCATCTGCCCGCCCTTGATGCTGAAACGCACTTCGACGCGGATGCTGCCGTCGTCCTGGCGGCGCACGGTGGTGCGCAGCGGCACGGTCGAGCCACCGCCGCCACGCACCGGGTTTTCCGCGGCGATGTAGCCGGTCTGCTCGTTCGGCGATATCGAGACCATGCCTTCGGCCTCGATCGCGGCCACGGTCTTGGCGAAGGCATCGGCATAGCTGATGCCTTCGTGGTCGGTCGAGGCAAGGAACTGCTTGCCGGTGGTGAACCCGCCGGACACGGCAAGGTTCTGCAGGCAGCCGCTGCCCGAATCCTCGACGGGCTTGCGGGCGGCAAGCGCCAACGACGGCACCAGCGCCATCGCCAGTGCCACGGTGCAAATACGGGTACGCATCACTTCCTTACTCCCTGGAGCGGTGGTTTCATCGGCTTCCTGCCGGGCGAGGCGCTCTCCCTGTCTCCGCGGCAAGCGGGAGGCACGCCGCCTCCCGGCGGGTAAATTACTTGGACCGGCCAACGCATGCCAGTGCGACGCGGCGCGCCGGCATCGTCAGGCGGCGGCTTCCAGCTGTACGCGGCGACGCCCGCGCACCGCCTCGGCCAGCCGCTCCAGCACCTGCACGGTGCTGCCCCAATCGATGCAGCCGTCGGTGATGCTCTGGCCGTAGACCAGTGGCTGGCCTTCGACCAGATCCTGCCGGCCGCCGACGAGGTGGCTTTCGATCATCACCCCGACGATGCGCGACTCGCCCGCCTCCATCTGCGCGGCGACGTCTTCCAGCACCTGCGGCTGGTTCTCCGGCTTCTTGCTGCTGTTGGCGTGGCTGGCGTCGATCATCAGCCGCGCCGGCAGCTGCGACTTGCCCAGCACCTCGCTGGCCGCCTGCACGCTGGCCGCGTCGAAGTTCGGCGTCTTGCCGCCGCGCAGGATGACGTGGCAGTCCGGGTTGCCGCAGGTGGCGACGATGGCGCTGCCGCCCTCCTTGGTCACCGACAGGAAATGGTGCGGGTGCGAGGCCGCGCCCACCGCGTCGGCGGCGATCTTGACGTCGCCGGTGGTGCCGTTCTTGAAGCCGACCGGGCACGACAGCCCCGAGGCCAGCTCGCGGTGCACCTGGCTTTCGGTGGTGCGCGCGCCTATCGCGCCCCACGCCACCAGGTCGGCGATGTACTGCGGCGATATGGTGTCGAGGAACTCGCAGCCGGCCGGCAGGCCCAGCGTGTTGATGTCGCGCAGCAGACCGCGCGCCACGCGCAGGCCCTTGTTGATGTTGAAGCTGCCGTCCAGGTCCGGGTCGTTGATCAGGCCCTTCCAGCCCACCGTGGTGCGCGGCTTCTCGAAGTACACGCCCATGACGATCTCCAGCTCGCCGCCGAGTGCGTCGCGCAGCGGGCGCAGGCGCCGGGCGTAGTCCAGTGCCGCCGCCGGGTCGTGGATCGAGCAGGGGCCGACCACCACCGCGAGGCGGTCGTCCTCGCCATGCAGGATGCGGTGCAGCGCGGCGCGGGCATCGGCCACGGTCTGCGAGGCCGCGTCGTCGCAGGGCAGCAGCGAGATCAGGTGCGCCGGCGGAGTCAGCGGTTCGAGCTTGTGGATGCGCAGGTCGTCGGTGTGGGGAGGCATGGGGGAATCTCCGGGTCGTTTTCGTGTGGGGGTTGCTCCGGCGGTGGCTGCATGAAAAAACGACAGGACAATCGTTTTTCACGGCGAAGCCGCCCGCAGGGTGGCGCACAGGGATGTGCGCCATGAAAAAAGCCGCCAGGTTCGCTGGCGGCTTTTCGGGAATGCGACTGAAAGTTTCTTCAGGGTGAGCGCAGTCCTTCCTCCGCCAACGGCTTCGGAAAGTAGTACCAAAAGTAAAAACGGGCGCGGGCTGCGTTCATGGGGTGCATTGATAACACGGTTTTTCCGCAGGTGCGAATGTTTCAGCCGCAACCGGGCATTCCCACCGGGAGCCACAAACAGGAATCCCGCCTTGCGGCGGGATTCCTGCGAGGCAGTGCCGACCAACGGTCGGCACCCACCCGTGGCTGCGTGCGTGGATCAGAAATCCATGCCGCCCATGCCACCCATGCCGCCCATGCCTGCACCGCCGGCGGCCGGCTCGTCCTTCTTCGGGGCCTCGGCCACCATCGCTTCGGTGGTGATCATCAGGCCGGCGATCGAGGCGGCGTTCTGCAGCGCCGAACGGGTCACCTTGGTCGGATCGAGGATGCCGAATTCCAGCATGTCGCCGAACTCGCCATTGGCGGCGTTGTAGCCGTAGCTGCCGGTGCCTTCCTTGACCTTGTTGAGGATGACCGACGGCTCTTCGCCGGCGTTGGCGACGATTTCGCGCAGCGGCGCTTCCATCGCGCGCAGGGCGATCTGGATGCCGTGGTTCTGATCTTCGTTGGCGCCCTTCAGGCCGGCCAGCGCGGTGACCGCGCGCACCAGCGCGACGCCGCCGCCCGGCACCACGCCTTCTTCCACCGCCGCACGGGTCGCGTGCAGGGCGTCGTCGACGCGGTCCTTCTTTTCCTTCATCTCGATCTCGGTCGAAGCGCCGACCTTGATCACCGCAACGCCGCCGGCCAGCTTGGCCACGCGCTCCTGCAGCTTCTCGCGGTCGTAGTCGGAGGTGGTGTCCTCGATCTGCACCTTGATCTGCTTGACGCGCGATTCGATGGCCGCGGCATCGCCGGCGCCGTCGATGATGGTGGTGTTCTCCTTGGACACCTGCACCTTCTTGGCGCGGCCCAGGTCCTTGATCGTGGCCTTCTCCAGCGACAGCCCCACTTCCTCGGAGATCACGGTGCCGCCGGTCAGCACGGCCATGTCTTCCAGCATCGCCTTGCGGCGGTCGCCGAAGCCCGGGGCCTTGACCGCCACGACCTTGACGATGCCGCGGATGGTGTTGACCACCAAGGTGGCCAGCGCCTCGCCTTCGATGTCCTCGGCGACGATCAGCAGCGGCTTGCCGGCCTTGGCGACGCCTTCCAGCACCGGCAGCAGGTCGCGCACGTTGGAGATCTTCTTGTCGTGCAGCAGGATGAACGGGTCATCCAGGTCGGCGGTCTGCGCCTGCGGGTTGTTGACGAAATACGGCGACAGGTAGCCGCGGTCGAACTGCATGCCTTCCACGACGTCCAGCTCGTTCTCCAGGCCCGAGCCTTCCTCGACGGTGATCACGCCTTCCTTGCCGACCTTCTTCATCGCCTCGGCGATGATGTTGCCGATCGACTCGTCGGCGTTGGCCGAGATGGTGCCGACCTGGGCGATGGCCTTGTCGTCGGCGGTGGGCTTGGAGATGTTCTTCAGCTCGGCGACGGCGGCGATCACCGCCTTGTCGATGCCGCGCTTCAGGTCCATCGGGTTCATGCCGGCGGCAACGGCCTTGGCGCCCTCGCGGATCAGCGCCTGGGCCAGCACGGTGGCGGTGGTGGTGCCGTCGCCGGCGTTGTCGTTGGTCTTGGAAGCGACTTCCTTGACCATCTGCGCGCCCATGTTCTCGAACTTGTCGGCCA
>Ga0182740_1000679_pt1 | contig 31141 bp, 27 predicted proteins | sample eDN5th37CKraftBY_FD_128872 | JGI IMG/M metagenome (GOLD analysis project Ga0182740, IMG submission 128872) | Enriched backyard soil microbial communities from Emeryville, California, USA - eDNA 5th pass 37_C Kraft BY (version 2) (version 2) | ecosystem: Environmental > Terrestrial > Soil >...
CGGCCCAAACCGGTCCGCCGCCGCAACAAGGCGCATCTCACCTTCGTGGCCGCACAGCCCTGTCTGGTCTGTCAGCGCACGCCATGCGACGCCCATCACCTCAAGTTCGCGCAAGCGAAGGCGCTGGGGCGCAAGGTCAGCGACGAGTTCACGGTGCCGCTGTGCCGCGCCCATCACAACGAGTTGCATCGCCACAGCAATGAGCCGGCCTGGTGGGCCAACCTCAAGATCGCCCCGCTTCCGATTGCCCGCGAGCTCTGGATCAGCAGTTCAGGCGATCCGAGCGACGGTCACGCCGACAGCCCGCCAGAAAGGACCGCCGTCTCTCACTTCGAGGTGGCGCCATGAGCGAGCCGCAGATTGTCTGCCCCAAGTGCCGCACCGCTATCCGGCTGACGGATTCGCTGGCAGCACCGCTCTTGGCCAAAACCCGCAAACAGTTCGAGCAGCGGCTGGCGCAACAGGAAGCGGGCTTTGCCAAACGCGAGAGCGAACTGCGCAAGCAGAAGGATGAGTTGGCCAGGGCCCGCAAGGCGATCGACGATGCCGTTGCCAAAAAGCTAGCCAGCGCACGCGCCGCGATCGCCAAGGCCGAGGCGCAAAAGGCCCGCCGGACGCTCGCCGGCGATCTGGCGCAGCGCGACCGTCAGCTCACCGAGTTGCAGCAGCATCTGGAGGCCAACGCCGCCAAGCTGGCGGAGGCGCAAAAGGCCCAGGCCGCGGTGCTGCGCAAGGCCCGTGAACTCGACGACGCCAAACGCGAACTCGAGCTCTCGGTCGAGCAGCGGGTGCAGGAGGCGCTCACCACCATACGCCGCCAGGCTGAACACGACGCCGAGGCCCGCCTAAAAGCCAAGGTGACCGAACGGGACCTTCAGATTGCCGGCATGCAGCGCAAGATCGAGGAGCTCCGCCGCAAGGCCGCTCAGGGCTCGGAACAGCTGCAGGGCGAGGCCTTCGAGCACGAGGTCGAAACGGCGCTACGGCAGCAGTTCCCGCAGGACCTGATCGAACCGGTGCCCACCGGCGAGGTCGGCGGCGACATTCTGCAGCGGGTCCGCAGCGCCGCCGGCCAGATCTGCGGCACCCTGCTCTGGGAGCTCAAGGCCACCAGGACCTGGAACGAGCGCTGGCTCGCCAAGCTGCGCAACGACCAGCGCGCCGCCCAGGCCGATATTGCGCTATTGGTCTCCCACGTTCTGCCCAAGGGCTGCGAAACCTTTGGCATCATCGACGGCGTCTGGGTCACACACCGGCGCTTCGCCATGCCGCTCGCCGCGGCCCTGCGCCACGCGCTGATCGAAGTCGCAACGCTGCGTCAGGCCAACGCCGGCCAGCGCAGCAAGATGGAGCTGATGTACCAGTACCTCACCGGGCCCCAGTTCCGGCTGCGCATCGAAGCCATCGTCGACAAGTTCACCGACATGCAGGCCGACCTCGATCGTGAACGCAAGACCATCACCCGCCTCTGGGCCAAACGCGAACAACAGCTCAACGCCGTCATCACCTCCAGCGCCGGCCTCTACGGCGATCTCCAGGGCATCGCAGGAAATACAATGCCCGAAATCGAGCAGTTGGATATGTTGATGATTGAGAAGAAATCTTGAGTTTGGGAATAACTCACGAAAATGGTAAGTCATGCACGTCTGATCCGTCTACTGACCATCACACAAATCGGCTAAAGACCTACCCGCTATACACTCGTTGTTGCCCCAAAATGCAAGTGCGCACGGTAACCGCCGTCGATATACCGGCTACGAATCTATCTAGACGATCAAGTCGAAAGAGCCCACCTATTCTGGAGGCAATGCCATTTGTACCGCGATCATTTCCAGAGGAGTGTGGCCGGAATTCTTAAGCCAATGCGCCGCGTCCGCTGGAACAAGAATCGACTCGCCTTCGCGGCAAACTTCTTACGATCCATCACGATTGATCCGCCCGAGGCTCCGTACAATAATCCAATGCTCCGCTTGGTATATTCTGGCGCATCGACAATCGTGCGCCGACATCCACGACGAGACGCCGAACACTAATGAGCGTTGGCGTGAAGCAGATGAGACGCTCCTGAAAGTGTGATCGTCGAAGGAGAGCTCTCGGCAAGGCGCAAAGCTACGTTCTTTAATTTAACGACCTGCTTTTTAAGTGAATTGGATTCGGCGTACCGTCTGAATGACGCGATCGGCAGCCAGCGCCAGAACGACCGAGCGCGGGTTGCGACGAGCAGCGAACACTGTCTCTGCGACAATTGCTGGTCCTGAATCGCGCCGAGCGGGCCGTCGAGGAATCCAGCACAGCTTCGATTTCGGTGCGCACCTGGACGTCGCGGTCAAGCTGAACGACGGCCGCTAACGCCAGCAGAACAAAGGCGTGATCATAGGTATCGCGACGGGGCGAGATCACGGCACCATCCGTGCCAGCAGTGTGGCGAACCCCGGTTTTCCGTCGGAACTTTTTGCTTTTTCCAGCATGTAATCAAGTCCGCGCGACGCAATGCTCCGGCCTGCCGGATACCATCCGAGCTGCACAGCCTTAGCAAAACAATAGATTTGGCGTGGCGCTTCCAGATCCGCGAAGCCGTCGCCGCGAAGGCGGTCGACAAGTCCTCCCCGACTGCGGTCCTAGCCTTGCCCGGCCCACAACGGCAATGCGTGATCGATCATCAATGCTCTAAGCGTATCGACGATAAATAGATCGCTGTCGGCGTGTGTCGGCACCGGCCTCTCGTCTATCATTCGCCTCGTCTCACGGAAGCGCTAAAAATCAGAGCGTGGCCTGCCACATGACCTCACACAGGGACATCACACGTCTTGGCGATCTCCGGTCGCGTCAATGTGTGATGCACCAGAAAGCACAAGCTGGTCTCGCCAAGCTCGAACGCAACAGGAAGCCTTTGCGCAGGCTGCAAATCCGCCTCTTGAAAGGCTTTCTCCAAATACATTTCGGAGCAAGATCCGGGAAAGCAAGGCACGCCGGCAGCATTGAGAGCCTCAACAATGCGATCGCGGCTCCAATCGCGCTTAAGCAGCTCCGGACGAACGAAGACGTAACACCGATACCATGCATGTTTGCAATCGGGCGGCACTTGCGGCACCCGTAACGCCGGGCATTCGCGGGCAGCAGCATTGATGGCAACCGCGTTGTTCGTTCTTTGCGTATGCCAATCGGCCATCCGCTTGAGCTGAATGCGACCTATGGCTGCCTGCATCTCGATCATGCGCCAGTTCGTGCCAAAACTCTCATGAAAGCAGCGAAAACCCGGCGGATGAGAGCGCTGGTACACCGCGTCCCAGGACTTGCCATGATCCTTGAATGACCAAGCCTTGTTCTACAAGTCCTGGCGATCGGTCTTTACCATGCCACCTTCGCCACCCGTGGTGATAATCTTATCCTGGCAGATTAACTGTCCGTCTATCGACTGTCCGATGCCACACGGAGACGCGGATGCAAGCGAACTTACATTTCCCGGTTAGTCTAGCATGATCGCCGAAAACTTACCGTTATCGTAACGCCAGACCGGATAATCAATTTTAATCTCCAGAGATATCTCCCTGCCGAGATCAATCGCAGGGACCATCTCGGCCGTCAATGTTCTGCTCCTCATACGAGAAGCGATATCACTCCCCATCATTTCCTCGGAATCGGGTCATGGTTGCGCTTCCAGCTTCGCTAATTCCATCTCGGCGAACAACTGCCAAGAACGTCAGAAAAAGAATCTTGAGGTCGAGAGCAATAGATTGATTTTCAACATACCAGACATCCAGCTCAAGGCGCTCCGGCCAGTTCAACTCATTGCGACCGTTAACCTGAGCCCAACCGGTTAGACCCGGTCGAACGGCATGCCGACGGGCCTGCCGCTGGCTATAGAGCGGCAAATAGTCGACTAATAGAGGTCGCGGTCCCACCAGACTCATGTCGCCACGGAGAATATTATAGAGCTCGGGTAACTCATCGAGACTCGTCGAACGTAGAAAACGCCCAAAACGGGTCAGCCTCACATCATCAGGGCATAGTTCTCCGTTTGCATCCCGTTGGTTAGTCATCGTCCGAAACTTGACCAACTCAAAGCTCTGATTGTGCAGGCCAACTCGCTGTTGTCTGAAAAACACCGGCGACCCCAGACAACAACGCACGGCGATCACAAGTAAAATGAAGATCGGCCAAAGCAACGTAGTACTGACCAGCACGACGCAGATATCTAAAGACCGCTTAAGCACGTTGGACGACCTGCTGCAAGGCGTCGACAAATTGATCCGCGAGCGCCATGCGATCGAAATCGCGCTCCGCTAACGCACGGCCATTCTGACCCATCTCGATCAATTCGTCACGCCGTTCCGCCATCGACTGAAGCGCATCTGCGAAGGCCACCGCATCGTCCGGCGGGACGGCGATCCCGCATCGATTCTCGGCGATAAGCTCGGCAACCCACCCTGGATAGTTGTTCAGGACCGGAAGCCCCGCCGAAATATAGTCAAAGAATTTGTTTGGCGAGGTTCCGAAATAAAACGCCGGGATATTCGCCAGAACCATCAAACCGACATCCGCCGATGCCAGCAGTCCGGCAAGCTTTTGTTTCGGAATAGGGGGCAGGAACACACAGTTAGTCAGATGATCCCGCGCCGCCCGCTCGACCAATCTCTGCTTCAGCGCCCCGCTCCCCACCAGTACCAGCTTGATGTCCGTCCTGCCACGTCGGGACAACTCGCCTGCAGCATCGAGCACCGCTTCCAGCCCGTTCGCTATTCCATGCGTTCCCGCAAAAACGGCCATGAGATCGTCCGGTGCAACACCATCTGGCCGCCAGGGCTCGCTGACCCCCTCACCGAAAACCTCAAGGTCGCAACCGTTTGGAATAAAGCGGACGCGGTCCGCCGAAATTCCACGGCGTCGGATGCCATCGACGATTCCTGGCGCTAATCCGATGCAGAGAGATGCGGAATGATATGACATCCATTCGAGAACCGACATCAGCCGAAGCATGAACGGATTCTTTATGACTCCCATCGCGCGCGGCAATTCAGGCCAAAGATCACGCACCTCGAATACGAATGGCTTCCACCTCAATATCGAAGCCGCAATTCCCGGCAGCCCCGCTGTCAAAGGAGTCGAGGTCGCGAATACGACGTCATAACCTTCAACCAGAGCAACCTGTATGCTGCGCAAAGCAAACTTCGCGAAGGTCAGCGCCCTACGCAAAAAACTGTCGTTGTTCGAATAAGGAAGCTCGAACTCGACGACGTGAATGCCCTCCACCTCGCCGGACCGCCGGCCACGGCGAAAGTGGCTCGACAACCCCGTAACTCCCCCCGCATAGGAGCCACAAACCATGGTGACGTGATGTCCGCGCGCAATGAGATGGCGCGCAAATTCATAAGAGCGGGTCCCAGCAGTGCCTGCGCGCGTGCTGAAATGCTGATGAAAATAAAGAACCTTCATGCCATCTCGCCACCGAGGGCTTTCCTTAAACTCATAATTATCCTGGTTATACCTATGCCGCCGGAGGCCATGCAATAACCGTCTCCAGTTCGCAAGGCGAGCGTACCTCGATCTCCAGAGCCCAGGCAGATTCCGATTTGCCGTAATATAAGGAGGTTCGCCGCGGAACAACCTCCCGTCGTGCGGGCGGCGTACTGGCCTTAACTGTTACCCGAACGCCCTGCTGGCCGCAGAGAACGTCGCCATCCCATGTCCACGTCCCCTCGCCGAGGTGCCATCGAAGCACGGCGCTAGACTTGAATCCCGCGACGCAGTCGTTGATCTTGCAATCTTCATCCGACAGGAAAACGGTGCGCCGATGTTCGGCTCCCAGCCAATCCCGATAAGCCGCACTCCATCGTAGTCGTCCATCCTCCAGCTCATCGACCGGCTCAAGATGCTTCGTGCTTAGCCAACGGCCGTAAAGAAAACGGGATAGACGGGGCATCTGATCTCTGCCATCGAACTGCACGGTATTGTGCCCGGTCACTCCGGAAAAAAGAGCCATAGTTTTATCATCGACAAAATAGCTATAGGTGCCGCTATCGCGCAGAATATTGTCGCCGCGATGCCAGATATCGAGATGCAAAGCATCGGCATGGCTGGGGCGGAACCTGAAGCGTGGAAAGCGGGCGACCACGCAGGTATCACTACGCCGCATGACCGCGAAACCTCCATCGGCATAGGTCTCGGATGGTGATGGATTCATCGGTAAGGATGGCACTGGAAGGTCAAGCCAACGGAGCTGTTCGTCGCAACATGCAACATCATAAGGCCGGCGTTCCAGAAAAAGCGCGCATGCCAACTGCACGCTGGGACGGAAGTCGCGGTAGCCGTCAGTCAGCGGCAGCAGTCTGGCGCCGTCATTCGCACCGATATTGGGCGCATCGCCGGTCGTGCTATCGACCATACTGAAGAGCCAATGCGTTGCGGCGCGCGCGCGCGCATAAAACTGGTCGGGGAATGCTGCTTGCGCCATACTTCTCCGCCAAAATTCCGCCATTGATAGCGTGTCAAGCATCAAGCGGTGGTAATTGACCGAATACTGGCTGAAGCTGCCATCGCTCATGATTAAACGTTGCACACGCTCCTCGAGCAGATGTCGGCCCTTCTCGGCCATGGAATCATAGCCCTGTCCCGGATAGCAGCGTGCCATCCAGGTTCCGCCGACAAACAGGGCGGCGGCCTCGCTGGTGCCGTGATTGTTGTCCTGCGCGACGGCATAATGTGTAGAAGCAGCGATCCGGCGAAGGTGCATCAAGATCATATCCATCAGCGGCTTCGTAGGGGCATCGACTTGGCGAAGAATATGGGCCGCGAGAGCAAGATGCAGCACGCGGATTGATGTCTCCTGCCCGCACTTCCAATTCGGCCCCAGATAAGGCGGATTCTTTTCGAGCCAATCGCGCAGCCAATTGTTCAAAATATCCAGTGCACCGGGGTGCTTGCCGCCTCGAGCATATTGAGCGAGCCGGATCATCCAATCGAGTCGCGATAGCTCCCACGCCCATTTGATGTCGCCGAAATTTGGATCGAAATCTGGCAATCGATACCAGGGCAGGTCCACTGGGCTGAAACGTCGCAGGGCCACCGGGTTGAGAAACCAATCAGGCGCCTGTTCCGCCGTCGCATCCGACGCCAGCCATCCGAAATAACGGATCGGAAACAGAGAAGCTGACGGCTCAAGCGAACTATCGATTTCGACGCGGCGAAACATGTCGCCGTTCTCGACGGCGGGCGCGTCGAGCGCAGCAGGTCCCCAGCCATTCTTCAGTTGAAGCTTATACCAGACGAAGCGAGTCACGTTGGGCAAACCAAGCCGAGCTGCAGCTTGCACCTTGAACCCGGCCTTCAGAATGCGATTCATCAATGCGCGCTGCAGTCGGTCCTGCTGAATCGGCATCACACTATTCTGGGTAGAATCAAATCAAGTGACTTCATCAAGCCAACCGTTTCCTTCGATCGCAAAATGCCGGAATCCACCCTTGCCATCGACCAACACATCGCGCCCTGCCGCGGCCCATAAACCATCGCCTGATGCAACCAACGGTCCACTGCAGGAAAAATTATGGACGTCGTCATCTCCAAGGACAGGCGATCCTGGCACACCATCTAGCCTAGTTTGGCCTCCCCACTGACGGCCTGCTGCTGAAACTCCGGCACCGCATCAAGAAGCACGGATTTGATCGCGGCTCGATCATCTTCGACAATGGCAGCCTTCAACTTATCAATCCATGCGCGCGTCTCGTTCATCCGCGGCTCATGCGGTCTGGCTGCCATCACGCCTGGGATGCCGATATCAATCGTCGGCTCCTGACTGGTGAAAAGTATTTCGTTCAGTCTTTCCCCCGGCCGCATTCCGGTGAAAACAATATCGATATCCTGCCCGACCTGAAGACCCGAAAGTCTAATCAGCCGCTCCGCCAGTTCGACGATTTTGACCGGCTGTCCCATGTTCAGCACGTAAACAGAAACATCCGAATATTTCGTCATCAACGCATGGGTCGCTGCCGTGATCACCAAGTCGCAAGCCTCGCGGATCGTCATGAAATAACGCACCATGTCTGGATGCGTGACGGTTATGGGCCCCCCTGCTTCGATCTGAGCCTTGAACTTAGGAACGACTGAACCATTCGAAGCCAGCACATTGCCGAACCGAACCGAGATCAGGCGCATTGGCGCCTTATTCTCGGCGCGCTCGGCCAGTTCGCGATCAAGCGCCTGACAGTAGATCTCCGCGAAACGCTTCGTCAGCCCCAACATGGAGACAGGTTCGACCGCCTTGTCCGTGGATATCATCACCATCGCCTCAGCACCCGCGGCAACTGCCGAATCCGCGACGATGATCGACCCGAAGATGTTTGTTTTGACGCCTTCACTCCAATCACGCTCAAGGATAGGAACATGTTTGAGCGCAGCAGCATGGAACACGATGTTCGGCTTAAATTCCTTCATCAGTCGCGACACACGATCCCGATCGCGAATATCGGCAATTCGTCCTTCGATGATCGCACTTGTTTTTCGCGCGATCAGCGCCTCGATGACGGCGTACAGGGCAGGCTCGGAATTTTCGATGACCAGCAACCGCGCCGCGCCGAAGGTCACGACACGGTCGCAAATCTCCGACCCGATTGACCCCCCCCCACCCGTCACGATGACCGCTTTGTTCCGTATCAAGGCTTCGAGTCTGCTGTAATCGATTGCGTGGCTCGGCCGGAGCAGCAGATCCTCGACGGCCACAGGCTTCAATCGCGGCGGCTCGCCGCTCTCAAGCGAGGGCAACTGACTCACGATCAGCCCCAACCGGCGCGCTTCGATCATCACTGGTTCGAACCGGTTTTCCGTGGAAAGCGCCGACGGCGTCATCACCATCCGCTTGATCGTTCTGCCACGTTTCGCGAAATCGGTTACGACATTTTCCAAATCATCGACGCTGCCCAGGACGGGCGTTCGCCGGATCGTCTGGCCCTGATCCGCCGGAGAGGGAGACAATATCCCTACCGGCTGCAATTGCTTAATGGCGCCGCTTTCAACCCCTCTCAGCACGATCTCCGCGTCAGCGGCAAGACCGACCAAAATCGCGGGGGACGCGTTTCCGGCACGAGCCTTGTTTCGCGTCCGAGTATAACGAAAGTACCTATAGATAAATCTCAGAGCGCTGAGGAAGAAAACCTCAAGAAACCAGTAAAGAATTATTGTAACCTTGCCAAAGAAAAACCCGCCATGTACGTTGGGGGCTACGAAAATATAGTCAAGAATTAACAGCGCGATCGTCAAGGTCGTCGCGGCGCGGATGATGTTAAATACGTCTGGGAGTGAGATAAAGCGCCATTTTGTCGTCGTCAAACCGAATAGAAAGCAGACGACAATACTGAGAAGAAGGAATGGAGGAAGGATCGCTAGTAGAACAGGAAGGCGATCATCAAAGGAATCACCGCTGAAACGTAAAAAGAAACTGGTCAGCACGGCAATCGCGGTGGCGAGAGTATCGTGAATCGCAATCAAAAGATTTCGAGAAGATAGATTTCGCAGAGACGGCATAAACTTAGATCCGGTTCCATGAGTCGCAGACGATTCGCGCCTTTCGACCCAAAATCTCCTAAACTTCAACAAGGAGATTGTGAAATTCCTCGTTAAACCAAAACCATACGCTGAATCGAGCCGTGGCTCGATGTTTTATAGACGGTCGGTACCTGATAGTCAGCAATGATTCTAACATTCCAAAAAAACCAGCTTTCAGGAGCTGTACCGGGACCATCGGCTTATGCTCTGAAATCCTCCGCGAACAGCCTGAAGCGGCACCGATGCGCCTGAATCCTTGGCGCTGGAGAGTTCTTTATTTATAGCCTTACGAGGCGCGCCTTTTAAGAGGATTGATAGCCGCTTTCCGGCCAAACACATTCCAAATGGCTTTTCATCGACCAAGCCAACCTTGAGCTACCAAGTTAAGGCAATGTCCCGAATTAAAGTGCTCGGTCATGTCGTTAAAAATACTTAGCATCGAAATCAGCCTTTTCATCATTCTATACGGCTATGCGCTTGCCAAATATACACGGTGCTGGTCACATCCAGCCGTTATCTATGCCGTGTTCTGGTTCTTCATGACAATGGCGCCGCTGGTTTTTGTCCAGTCCGTCCCCATTACTCCCTGGGCGCTGATTTTCATTCTAGGGACAACCGTCGCATTCGGGCTGCCCGCATTCTGCTACGACTGGTCCCAGTCTGTCGCAATAGCGCGGTCGCGCCGTATCAGTGTTTTAACCTACAATAGGCTGCTTCCGATTTTTTTCGGATTGCAACTTTGCGCAATCGTCTTTGTCGGGATCAATCTTCTCATCCAGGGATTTTCCTTCAGCCAGATTATCGTGGACCCGATCAATAGTGCCAATCACTACATGTCTCTGCGCTACAGCGGCAAAGTATCTTCGAATATTTTTATGCAGGGCGGAATAATCTTCAATTATGTGGCAGCCGCGCTCGCTGGACTAACCATCGAGCGTCAAAAAAGCCGCTGGATGATCGTCGCGATAGTGTTCTTTGCAGTCACGCCATCACTGATGCACATGGCGTTCTACGCTGACAAAGGAACTTTGTTTCTTGCAGCTTCATATTTTTATGGCGGCGTGCTCGTCGATCGCATAATGCGCGGAGATACATCGCTACTCAATAAAGTCACCGCGAAAGCCGGCCTGACGGCAGCTATTGTTCTTTTTCCGATCATCATTTTTGCAATGGTAAGTCGGCAAGGCGAATACAGCCTTTCTTATGTACTCAATTCATATGCATTCGGCCATCTTTACGCGTTCTCTGACTGGTTTGGCGGCTTCTACGACGTGGCTCCCACCCTCAATGCCTACAGCAAACCGGCCGATTCCACGTGGGGCTACTGGACTTTCATGGGTATCGGAAAGCAGGTTTACCCAGCATATCTGCTGCCGCCAGGGTATTGGGCTGAATACCTCAAAACAGGTGAGATTCAGACAAACATTTATACTTTCTATCGTGGCCTGATTTACGATTACGGGTTGATTGGAGCCTTGGCATTCATGATTATCATGGGAACAATATCGTCCGTCGCGTATAACGCGATGTTGAGGCGAACTACCCCTTCTATTAGCCAAGCCTATTTCATTTTCTTGATGGGCTTTATCTACACATCATACATTATCAGCCTGTTGATCTGGAATAGCGCTTACATCGTATTTTTCATCGTTGCCCTTCTGTTGATGGCAAACAACGCCATCAGAGAATGGAGACTGCTTCACCTTGCTCCACGGGCTTAATCCAGTTTGAAGTTCGCTCTGGCCCACGACAAGGGCCAGAGCATGAAGCGCAGCCGCTTTTCGGAAGAACAGATCATCGGGATCTTGAAGCATGAGGCCGGCGTATCGGTCGCCGATCTGTGCCGCAATCATGGCGTTAGCGACGCCAGGATCTACAAAGGGAAAGCCAAGTTCGGTGGAATGGAGGTCTTGGAGGCCAGCGGCTGAAGACGCTTGAGGACGAGAATACGCGGCTGAAACGGCTGCCGGCCTGCGCCATGCTGGACAGCGCGGCCTCGAAGGACCTCTTGGGAAAAATGGTGACGTCCGCGGCCAAGCGGAAAGCTGTCGCGCATCTCGTGGGTGCCCACAGGATGAGCGAACTGCGGGCGTGTAAAGTCATCGGCTGCTGCCGCATGACCATGAGATACCAGACGACCCGCGCGGACGAAGCCGGCCTTCGCCAGCGCACGAGGGCGATCGCCCAGGAGCGCCGTCGCTTCGGCTATCGGCGCCTGAACGTTTGCTCAAGCGGGAGGGCTACGTGATCAACCACAAGAAGCTGTTCCGGCTCTACCGGGAAGAAAGGCTTGCGGTGCGACGCCGCAAGCGGGCGATTGGACCCGGGCGCCGATGACGGTGGCGCCAAACGACGCTGGTCGCTTGACCTCGTGTCGGATCAGCTTACCGATGGCCGCCGCTTCCGCATCCTCGCCGTCGTCGACGATTGCACCCGCGAGTGCTTGGGGCTGGTGGCCGACACCTCGCTCTCCGGCACCCGCGTCGCGCGCGAGCTGCAGCGGCTGGTGATGGAGCGCGGCAAGCCGAAGATGGCGATCAGCGACAACGGCAGCGAGTTCACCAGCAACGCCATCCTCAGCTGGGCTGACCAGAGCCGTGTCGACTGGCACTACATCGCGCCGAGCAAACCCATGTAGAATGCCTCCATCGAGAGCTTCAACGGCCGGCTGCGCGATGAATTGCTGAACGAGACGCTGTTCACGTCGCCTGCCCAAGCCCACGTCGCGCTCGGATGCTGGCGCGCCGATTACAACGACGCACGACCACACTCGCGGCTAGGATGGAAGACGCCGTCCGAGTTCGCCTTCACTGGCATCCGCGCCGGGATCTGGCGCTGCGCTATGCGGAAGGCTCCGCGCCAGATCCCGTCGCTCCCACCGCCCAACCGTAAGCGAGAAGCTGTGGCCGTTCAGTGTGGATAATTCCACGGCATGAGTTCGTCAATTCGGTTATTGGGCCATCCGGTGGCGATGCGCTCAAGAGTGTGAGTGAGCCAGGCAAGTGGATCGACCTGGTTCATTGGCCGTCGCCAACATGGTCGCGATGGTCGCCCATGTTCGGCCGCCGCCATCGCTGCCGGCGAACAAACTATTCTGGCGCGTAATCGTTTGCGGCCGGATAGCACGCTCGACGGTGTTGGAAGCGATCTCGATCCGACCGTCGACGAGGAAGCGTTCGAGCGCACCGCGCCGTGAGATGGCATAGCGGATCGCTTCGGCAAGTTTCGACTTGCCCGACAATTTCGGCAATTCCGTTTCCCAGAGCGCGAAGAGTCCGGCCACGATGGGTGCGGACTTGCCCTGGCGCGTTTTCATTCGCGTTGCGGGATCGCGGCCGCGGACGTTGCAGGATACCGCGATAGCCATCCAGATGGCGGGCAACGCATGCGCCTGCGCGGCTCCCGTCGACCAAAGCCAGCAACTGGGCATGATGAAGCTGGACCCGATGATGGCCGATCGGCGGCCAGACAAACCGTGCCTTCTCCAGCCGCTTCAAATACAGACACGCGCCACTGCCGTCCCACCATACGATCTTGATCCGGTCGGCCCGTTTCGCCCGGAACACATACGGCGCATCATCAAACGGATCAGAGCCGGCATCCCGCACCAGCTCTAGCAGACCATCGATTCCTTTGCGGAAGTCGACCGGATGGCTCGCCAGATAAACCTTTACGCCTGCCGGGATCATGCCGAGCGCACCGCACGCAGAACACGCCGCAAATGCGCTTCGTCGACAGCCGCACCGGCGCGAACCGTCAAGCCGTTAACATCGATCTCGATGATCGGCGATGGCGCCGTTTGTGGCTCAGACCTGGCGACGCCATCCGCCGCGCCACGCAGTTCAATCTCGCCTTTCCGGACCAAAACCGAACGCCACCCAAACAATTGCGACGGGCTGGTCCCGATTTCCCGGGCCAGCGCCGAAACGTTCGCGCCCGCTTCACAACTCCGCGCCGCCCTCTCCGCCTTGAAGGCATCCGACCAGCGCCGCCTCCCGCCCCACTGGCGCCCCCTCGATGCGATCTGTAACCGCCTAGATCAGGTGAAAGCTTCTATCTCCAGGCAGAGGCGTAGACATGGAAATTGACACCCGCTCGCAACAGCAGTGGCACCATCGCCTCTTCGTCACCCGCTACGCTAGATGGGATGTCCTTGTCGCTTACGCCCAACCGCGCAAACTCAGAACTGGATAAAACTCGGGGCAAGGTCATGCTTATCATCACATCGCAGCCGCCGTCGCGGCAACCATATAATCCAGTGCCGGATTGATAGGAGACCGACTGAACGGCTAGCCGTGATCTTGAGGCTGCAATATCAACTGCAAGACCTAGCCGAATGTAATGTCAGTTGGGACCAACTCGATCAGCGAATCGAAATGGTCCACTCGCCCGAAGGCGTGGACGGGACAAACGTAGCCGCGTTAACGGGGCGCACCGTAATCTCACGCCGAGCGGCATCGACACTCACGTGAATGAGACCGTTTGGCGTGGGGACGGTTGCGTCGATTGGCTCGCCAATATCCGCTGGCGGCGAAAGCGTCCAGCGTGTCCAGCGCGGCTCCAGCATTCGCGCGCCCAGAATGAAGCGCTGAGCGATACTCACGAACGCCGCGCCCCATGCATGATTCCAATCGATATTATCTTTGTAACGTACATCCCATGCTTCGTGGGTCACCGTCGCATCGTATGCGTCGAGCATGTGCATCCAGCCGCGCTCGGAATCATTCAGCATCAGCTCGAGAGCTGCCTTTCCCTCGCCATACCGAAACAGTGCCTGGAGAAGATATTGCGCGCCATATACCGAACAAGGAAATCCTCCATGATGCGACGCGATCCTGCTCTTGAGATGAGCGAGGGCATCGCCGATTCTCTCGGAGGGAACAAGATTGAAAGCCAAGGGTACAAAGGTTGAATGCGCGGCGCTATGATTGGAACCAAGGCCGTCGATAAACAGCCCACTACGCTCGCTGATGAGATTCCGATGAATCGCCGTCCGCAACTGTGCTGCTGATGTTGCGAACCTCACGGCTTCCTGCCCGCGACCGATCCGCTCCGCGATGGTGCCCATCACCTGAAGTCCGGCGCATACAAAGCAATTCACGACAGTATTATAGGAACACATCTCATAACCGTCGCGTTCCCCCGGTGGCCAGTCCACAATGTCCTCCAGATAATCTGCACCGGTTTCCCGAACAAATTCCGCCGCCAACTTCTTCTGCACAGTCGTGACTAATCCGGTATGGTCGATGAACTTCTCCAGGGAAAACGTCTTCAACTGTGCATAAATGCTTCTTAAAAACGCCTTGTCTCCGGTTGCGAGATAGTCTTCCCAAACCATGAAGATAAGTTGAACCATCCATTCAGACGGCCAGGACGGCTGCCTCAACAGAGCTTCAATCGTTCTTCGAGGGACTTTCCAATCGCCCGTCGTTGCATACCAACCCAACTGATTTATCAGCCCATCCGCCTCATAGGGAATGCGCTCGCGATCGCCGTCGATAAAGACGCCCATGAAGCTCGTTGCTTCCATAGTGTGCTCGCCAAGCTCCATCAAGCGATTGAATTTCCTGGCCGTTTCGCTATTTCCGGTGAACCTGATGCGCCCGGTCGTCATCGCCTCATTTGCAACGACAGCTTCAAGAAGGATCGCGCCCGGATTCGGACTACCTCGCCAACCATCGATCTCCAGATAGCGGAACGGCATGGCAGGCCTCCCTAGGGGCATGCCCCGAATGTCGGCCGGCGTGAGCGGCGGCGAATATGTACCACTCAGAACGGTTTCCACTTCATAGTATCGGACGCTTCCAAAAGGGGCTCGATCGATTTTGCCATCGTCGGCGAGTTTCTCGCCCATTCTGATAACCACCGAACGCTGCTTATTGTCGTCGTCAGGAGTGATGGCGATGTTGCCAAACCACGCTTTACCAAAATCGACGAACAACCCATCATTGCTCGTTACAATTCTTTGAGGATGCAAAATACGCTGCGTGGTGTTCGGTTTGATGCCTCGCGACGTAAGAAGTCCGACGCCCGCTCCAGCCGAGCCCAATGCCGCCGCCCCTAACGCACGAAGGAGCCCTCTTCGATTAAGATCGACCGCCATGATGAGAAATCGAGAAACCCTTAGCAAAATTGGGAATACACATGGACAAACCCTATCGCCCCCTAACAACGATCGGCGCACTGACCGCTTGTATGGCAATCAATAGCATTCAGATAAGTTGCTTGAACACCTGCCAACACTGCGAAGGACATAACCCGCCAATTCGTGAATGTGCCATGGGCTCGTAAGATCGCTCCTTCAACGGGCATCTCGCATTCAATCCCTCGACCTATCCAGCGACTCTAAACGCAAGCCTGCCCCAGACATACATCGCCTGATAATAGAGAGCACGACCGCGGTGACGATGAAGGTAACGTAAGGACTTTTCCATATTAACAAGCTGATGGCATAGGACATATAACTAAAAGCAAAGAAAAGGACATAGAACGACTGACTGATCGCCGGCATTTCATACCGAAGCATTTTGTCATAGGCCGCGGAAGCTACCGCGCCGAAAGCGGCCATAAACGCAATCGAACCGGCGATCCCAAAATCGTAGATCAGACCACGATACATCGTATATATATTTGTCTTAACATCCGGCGTCTGAAAATACTCGGCCCAGTAGCCGGGCGGCAGCTGATATCCCGGAATAATAAACTTTCCCACCGCCGCAAAAGTCCAATATCCCCAGGAGGGAAAGGTCGGATTCGCGTATTCCTGAATCGAACTACCAACGCGAAGGTAATCACTGAACCAGTCCGAGAACGCGAATAAGTGGCCAAACGCATAAGAGTTTATTGTGAAGGCGAGAGGAAGCTCGCTTTTGCGGCTAACCATCGCAAATAGGAGAAATGGAGCAAGCGCGACCGCAGCGCCAATCGAGTGCTTTATGGTAGCGGCATTAATCAAAGAGAGATCACCCCGAGCCACTCGCGCGACAATAACGGCTCCGTAAAAATATGCACCGGCAAGAAACAGCGTGCCTTTATCCGCGTAAAACACCATGTGCATGAGCGATGGGGCAATCGCAAAAAGCAAAATGGTGACGATCGTCCTTTTGCTTTTCTGCTGCTCGACCAAAAGTCCCGCGAAAATAACGGCGATATAATTGAAAACAACGCTACCCTGTTGAAAGATGTTGGTGGCTACGCGTCCGCTATATCTCAGCGACATGTAGCGATTTGCACTGTCTATCGGACGCAAAATCACTTCCGACAGGCCGAATCCTTGGATTGACAGGTTAATCACGACAAAAACGATGGTGGCTATCTGCAATACATAGAACAGCGGCAATAAGGGAGCATAGCACTTTCGGCCCGCGCCGTTTCGCGCACGAGCAATTGCCACAGATTCGGACCAATCGTAGAAGAAAACCGGAAGACCGAAAGCAACTACTGTCACGCAGATATACAGAACAGCAATCCAGTGAAGAGGCGCCATACGAACGAAGATGGGCGGCAGAAACAATAGTATCGCCCAATAGAGCGCATATACGACGGCGGGATGGGACCAAGCTCGCGTAACACGGGCGATCAACCATGCGTAAAGAAGCATGCAAAGGCTGAGCTCCACGCCTCTTACCTCCTTACCAAGGATCCGAAACCGCCTGGAAGATGTTGTCTACAGCGCGACAATACCTTTGGCAATCCGCGAAGGAACAAGGCACTACCTGTCCAACGTCACAGTAGAACGAGCGACGTCTCGACGATCGCCTCGTTGCGAAGAACACAGTTCAGCGGGCGAGAAACTTGAAATTGAATACGAATCGCTGAGCTATCAGGAATGCGATTAAGGCCTCGGATCCGAAATAGCAGAACGCCGCGGCATAAGCTCCTAGCCAATGAGCAAGCACAAAACAGAGGAACGAAAACACAATGCCGGTAAACAGAACCGCCCGGAAAAAGTAGGTTCTACAGTTGAGATAATTCAACCCGACACTGCCGAACATAAAATTAAATATTCCGAAAAAGACGCTCGGGATCATGATGAGAAGATAGGACTGGATTTCTTCGATCCTCGAAAACTTCGTCATGTATGTCGTATATCTTGACGCCCAAATGTAGCCCCCCAGCAGCGCAGCCAAGGTTAGGCCAAGAAGGGAAAGTTGCGGCAGCGTGTGACGAAGTATCTTCCTCGCAACCGCTCGGCTCGGCTTCTTATCGTCTTTAATCGCACGAACTGTCTTTGGAAAAAAAAGTTGATTGAGCGGTCTGGCAACCGCTTGAACGCACTTCGTCACTTTCTCCGAGATTGAGTATGCGGAAAGCGCATGAGCGGGAATACCAACCAAGCCCAGAATCAGAACATTGAAGTCACGAGAGAGAGAGATCGAGATATTTCCTAGGAAGATCTCCTTTCCGTCGTAAAGCATTGGCCAGAGCTGGTTATATTTGACCGGCCGCAATCGCACGCCGAGTCCAAATATTCCGTAGCCAAGACTTGCAACGCCCCCTGCGAGATAAAACCCACCGATGATGACGGGAACCATAAGCTTGTCCGACGGGTCGCCGACCAGCCAAAGGATTAGTGCAACACAGGCCGACCGACTGACAACTGCGATGATGGCTGGCGGAACATTGCGTTCAAATCCCTGAAAGAGCCACGTTGATTGGAGAATGTAGGCGAGCGGCACCAGCGTCCACAAAGCCATGACCAGCCATGCCCCATGGAAAACAAGGTGGTGGAATGCCAATGCGACGAGCGTTGCCGTAAACCATAAAAATAGACGTAGATATAGGATCACGCTGAAAAGCTGTGAGATCTTATCAAGGTTATTTTCGGCTTTCAGTGCTGCCAGATTCGCGACACCTACAACGTCGAAGCTGTAGACAACGACAGCAAGAACTAGGAATGAAATGTTCTCGGCCAATACCAGTTCCGCATAACCTTGCGAACCGATCATTTGCAAGACATACGGGAAAATAATGAGTGGCGCCAGCGCATTGGCGCCTTGAATGGACATCAGCGCGCCCAAGTTTATGATATCTTTTTTCACCAGACTTTACTCGGGTGCGTCGCGCTTTAGGCGACGTCAAATAAGTGACCGGTAGTTGACAGGCCCCGGTCCAATTCGCGCATCAAAAACTGGTCGCTCGGATTAGATGGTAATGTGAAGCAAGAATCCCATTGCCTCACAACGGCGTTGTTCAATCGATTAACTTCTCAGTGGGTCGCGGGTCGCATCGCCATCCGCATATCTAAATCAACCCGATTGCATCAACAACACGGGGATGCATGGCAAGCTTTTGCCGCAGATCCGAAAAATCGCGATGATTGACAAGCAGCACAATTACGTCCGCGCGTGAAAGCGCCTCCTCTTCGTCGGTTAACCTTACATTGGCCTTCGATTGCAACTCCGCCGGTAATTCGTCGATATTTGGTTCGACCACCAGAACATCTCCAGACAATTCCTGACAGATCCGCTTGACGATAGCCAGCGCCGGGCTTTCGCGCAGATCATCGATATTCGGCTTGAAGCTCAGGCCGAAACACGCGATGGTTGAGCGTTCCGTGCCAGCAATTGCGGCTCGGACTTTCTCAAAGATCCAGCCTGGCTTACTGTCATTTACAACACGCGCCATCCTGATGAGATTGGCTTCGTCGGGCGTTCGGTTGACGATGAACCAGGGATCGACCGCTATGCAGTGACCGCCGACACCAGCTCCGGGTTGCAGAATATTGACCCGCGGATGTCGGTTGGCGAGTTGGATTAGATCCCAGACATTAATGTCTAGCCTGTCACAAATAATTGAGAGCTCATTCGCAAAGGCGATATTGACGTCACGGAAGCTATTTTCCGTGAGCTTGCACATCTCTGCCGTGTGCGCATTCGTGATAAAGCACTCCCCCTCAAGGAATATCTTGTAGAGCGCGGCAGCCTCCATCGAGCACCGCGGCGTCAGACCACCAATGATGCGATCATTCTGGACCAGTTCGCGAACCACGTGGCCAGGCAACACACGTTCCGGACAATAAGCCACGCGAATATCCGAGCTCTCGCCATGTGTATGCGGAAATGTCAGGTCAGGACGACTGGCGGCCATCCATTCGGCGAGACGCTGCGTGGTGCCCACCGGCGACGTCGATTCAAGCACAACCAAGTCACCCGCCTTCAGTACCGGCGCCAATGTCGTGCTCACGGCTTCGATATAGCGAAGATCGGGCTCGTGGTTGCTCTTGAACGGCGTAGGAACTGCAATTAGGAAAGCGTCCGCCGATTGGATCTCAGTCGTTGCGCGCAGGGTGCCAGCGGATACGGCTCCCCTCACCAGAATATCCAGATCAGGTTCTACGATATGGATCGCGCCCGCATTAATAGTGTCAACCGTCTTCTGCACGATGTCGACACCGATTACGTTTACGCGGCGTGATGCGAAGATAGCAGCGGTAGGGAGCCCAATATATCCGAGGCCAATGACCGAGATCGTTTTCTTCGTCATATATTCTGATCCTTGGCAGTTCGTTATTGGTCGCGCAATAGAATTTCGGTAATCCGATCGGAGGCGTAACCGTCCCCATAAGGATTGCCGGCCCCTGACATGGCGCGATAAGCGTCGTCATCGGTCAATAATGACAGCGCCTGATCGTATATTTGTTCGGCATCCGTCCCAACGAGTCGAACGGAACCGGCAATCAACGCTTCCGGGCGCTCGGTAGTGTCTCGCATCACGAGCACCGGCTTTCCCAAAGACGGAGCCTCCTCCTGGATACCACCCGAGTCGGTCAGAATAACGTGACTGCGATTCATCAGATAGACAAACGGCAGATAATCTAGTGGCTCGATTAGATGAATGTTGGAGATTCCCCCTAACGATCGCCTAACCGGCTCTTGAACATTCGGATTCAGGTGAACGGGATACACGATTTCAATATCCGGCAACGCAGTTGCTAATCGCGCCAATGCACGACAAATTCGCTCAAATCCGGCGCCGAAATTTTCTCGTCGATGACCGGTCACAAGCAGGATTTTGCGTGAGGGATCGAGGAATTTGAAAAAGCATTCATGCGCGGCGCGCAATTGCGTATCCATCGCCAGCTTCTCATTGACGCGCATCAATGCGTCAATCACCGTGTTGCCGGTCACATGGATGGTAGCGGGATTAACGCCCTCGCGGAGAAGGTTTTCACTCGCCCTTGCGGTCGGTGCGAAATGCCAACGAGTCAAGGCGCCCGTGAGTTTTCGGTTGGCCTCCTCAGGCCACGGCGAGTAGAGATTGTTAGTCCGCAATCCAGCTTCAACATGCCCGATGGGAATACGGTGGTAATATGCGGCCAGTGCCGCCGAAAACGTTGTCGAAGTATCTCCGTGAACGATCACGGCCTCTGGCCTCGATTCGGCAACTACTTCACGAAGCCCCTTCAACACGCCAGTTGTGATGTCGGTCAGGTCCTGACCAGGCTGCATCAGATTGAGATCCCAGTCGGGAACGATATCAAATAGCATGAGCACCTGGTCTAGCATCTGTCGATGTTGCGCAGTGACACACACCTTCACGTCGAAGCTTTCCTCCGCACGCATCCGAATGATGAGTGGCGCCATCTTTATAGCCTCGGGTCGCGTCCCGAGGACGATTAACGCTCTCATTATTACGACCTTGATTTTTCGTCTGTCAAAGCGATGTATTTCATACCAAGCGCGCGGCGCAGGCGCGCAACCTTCTCCCTTCCATCGGGTTGGGCAGCCTGTCTACGAATGAGGTCACGGAAAAACAAGAATATCAAGGCAAGCAGGCCGGCCCCTAATGTACTCATCAGAACCGCCGCCGACTTACTTGATCCTTGAATCAGAGCTCCTTGTGACGCTGGTTCGGAAATCAGCGTTTTCGGCAGACGTTGAAGTTGACGGGTCACATTAGCTTGCTTGCGAGTAAGCTCATCCAAAGACGTTGCAAGCGACGTCAACGCACTGACAACAGATGCAGCATTTCCCGTCGAGCTGGGTATCGAAATATCCCCCCCGCCTCGCTCAAGCAATCTGAAAACGCCATCTCTGATCCGGATACGATCAGCTATCTCACGTTCCACGATACTAAGCTCATTTTGGAAAGCGGATCGATATTCGTCCTTCACACGGTCTAGGAACCTAGACTGATATTCGGTCAAGATCGCTCCGAGAATCGCCGTTGCGCTCTTCGGGTCAGGCAAGACCAAACTAACGGGTACCAAGGATACCCGACCATGCCTATGAGAGGGTTTTTCAAACCTCAAACCGGCCAGAATAACAGCCGCATCAGCCGAGCTCGAATTTCGCTTTAATGCGTCGACGACAACGTCATGCGGAATGACCAGTCCACCCTCAACTTCGACCATCAAGAGCGACGCCGTTGATTGGTACAACCGAGGCTCGCTACTAGAGATAAAGAATGTCAGCAAACCAACGATAAGAGGAAATAGTATCAAAATCTTCCAAGCTTCGGCAATGACTACAAGAGCATCGAGCAATGTAATCGATCGATCTGGCTGATCTATATCATCTTGCTTCATAATTGTCTGACCCTTCACGGTCCAAAACTTAAGCTCAAATCTATGGCCTAACGAAGCAATAGCAGGGGAATTCTTGCTTCACATGACGGACTGTTCAGACCTGAGACCTTGGACGAAAATCTCCGCCGCCGCAAAACCGGAAGTCGAGCCCTTTCGAACAAGAAAGCAGGAAGAGCGCACCTCAAATCGCAAATTTTAGCGATACGCACAAGCAGCTTAAATCATTCAAAAAAGAGGCAAACACGAAAAGTGTTCAGATCGATCTGCTCCGAGCGAAACAACCCCTTGGTCGAATAAACCAATAAATATCAAATACATATTGACAGAATTTTTCCATCGCATTATCCAGAAAAGGAGATGTGCGGATTATTCGAAAGAGTGCCGCGCTGGACCCGGATTCATCACAGGAACCCTGACGCTCGGATATGACCACAGCGAAAGCCGTCACGAAAATGTTGACAGGCAATCAAACTTGCACGGTCGCGGGCAGAAATAATTAGCTCATTGCGTTGCATCGAATTGTGTTTGCGGCGGTTAGCTATGGAAGCTATAATTTCAACTGTCGACAGCGGCTTTGGTTTTTTCGGTTCAACGCGAACAATTGGCAAACGTTTGGGTGCTGAACTGTTCACTGACAACCGCCACTCCATTTCTTAAGTCATTGAAGCTCGATTGAATAATTTCAATCGGCTATGGCGTTTGTATCGGACTATCGTCGGGCATGAAGATCGGTTACGTCTGCACCAACTTCAATAATTCGTCGTTCACTGTAAAAGCGGCCAGCACGTTGTGCGCGAATGCGGGGCACGATGGTGCGATCGTTGTGGTGGACAACGGATCTAATCCAGCCGAGCAAGCAATCCTACGCGAGCTTGTAACCTCGAACCCGGCTGTTCATGTGATCTTTAGCCCGGAGAACGTCGGCTACTTCCGCGGGCTCAATGTCGGCATCAAACATTTGCGCGCTTCAGCGCCAGAGATTTCTTGGATGGTTATAGGGAACAATGATCTAGAGTTTCCCTTGGATTTTTGCGACCGCGTCGAGAACAATGCTTCATGCTGGCGTGGACACGCCGTGATATCGCCCGATATTGTCACCCTCGACGGAGGCCACCAAAACCCGCATGTCATCTCGAACATCAGCATGCTTCGCGAATTGATGTATGATGTTTATTTCTCCAACTACTATATTGGACTTCTGACTCAAAAGCTCGCAATGCAGTTCCGGCGTTTTTCGGATCGGCGCGACGAAGAGCATTGGCAAATTGCCCAGCCCATTTATCAAGGACATGGCTCCTGCTATCTCCTAAGTCCTACTTTCTTTGAACACTTTGAGGAGCTTTGGGCACCGACTTTTCTGATGTCGGAGGAATATTTTTTGGCCAAGCAACTCATGGATGTGGGACAGAAAGTATACTACGACCCGGCCATTCGGGTGATTCATCATTGGCATGGAGCTCTTGAGCAATTGCCCAGCCGCAAGCGTTGGGAACTATCGCGTAAAGCTCACCAGGAATACCGCAAGCATGTCAAACCGTTTAGATAAGATAACAGCCAGATTCCTGTATCTTGCGAGGCAAGCAGGGAAACTTTGCCCTCGGAAAGCGCAAGCCTGAACGTCGGCTTGTCGTCCCCTATCAGCAGATAGCAGATTTTCCGTTGGAGCCGGTGGCTCCAGCTGATCCGGAAACGAGACATCATGAGACCTTATCAGATTTGTACGAATTGCGTGATGGACACGTCGGACTCGAAGATCGTGTTTGATGCCCGAGGGGTATGCGACCACTGCAATGGCTTCAAGGAGGATATCCTCCCGAATTGGTATCCAAACGATCACGGTCGAGCCATATTCAAAGGGATCGCGGAAAAGATAAAGCAGGCTGGCAAGAATCATCCTTTCGACTGCATCATGGGCATGAGCGGAGGGCTGGATAGCTCTTACCTGCTTCATCTTGCCGTCACCGAATTCGGGTTGCGACCACTGGTGTTTCATGTGGACGGCGGCTGGAACACCGACATCGCCGTCAACAATATTCAGATGCTGGTGGAAGGCTTGAAGCTGGATCTCTATACTGAGGTCATTAATTGGGATGAAATGCGGGATTTCCAGCTCGCGTTCTTTAAATCTGGCGTTCCGCATATTGACCTACCGCAAGACCACGCCTTTGTTGCGACGCTGTATCACTTCGCTCACAAGAACAACATTAAATACATCCTGAATGGCGGCAACTTCGCGACCGAATGCGTCCGCAATCCCCAGGAATGGCTCTACTATGGCACCGATATGGCGCAGATCAAGGATATCCATCGCCGTTTCGGAACGATACCACTGAAGACCTATCCGTTTTCCAGCATCCTCTTTCACAAGGTCTATCTGCGGTACTGGAAGGGCGTTCAGGTCATCAAACCCTTGAACTTTCTCCCCTACACAAAAGCAGATGCGGCGAAGGTGCTTGCTGAAAAGTATGGATGGCGGCCTTATCCGCAGAAGCATTTTGAATCTCGCTTCACGCGCTTCTATGAAGGTTATTGGCTCCCGACTCGCTTTGGCTATGATACACGACGCGTGCAATATTCGAGTTTAATTCTAACCGGCCAAATGACACGGGACGAGGCACTCGCAAAGCTGCAACATCCGGCTTTTGATCCGGGGACAATCGACGAAGAATTTGAATATATCGCCACTAAGCTTGGTATTACCGTCGATCAGCTCCGTGAATATCACGATATGCCGTTGAAGACATTCAGGGACTACAGAAATCAGCAACGGTTGTTCGATCTAGGCGCGAAAGTGCTCAAGGCACTCGGTGTCGAAAGGGCGATCAAGCGGTGATTGCGATTATAGAGTATGGATCAGGTAATGTTTCGGCAATTGCGAACATCTACAAGCAGTTGAAGATTCCTCATACCGTGACATCGGATCGCAAGGAGATCGAGGCCGCACAGCGATATATTCTTCCGGGTGTCGGCGCGTTCGATAAGGTCATTACCGAGTTTGATCGACTTGGGTTGCGCCACATTCTTAACGAACAGATCCTGTATCACAAAAAGAAAGTGATGGGCATCTGCATCGGCATGCAGATCCTTGCCGACTCGAGCGAAGAAGGCCAGTTGCCCGGTCTCGGCTGGATTCCTGGTTGCATTCGGCGCATCGATGAAACCCCCATCCACTCCAAACCTAAACTGCCACACATGGGTTGGAATTCAATCTCACCGCAGAAACCGACTCCGATGTTTCGCGACATCGATATTAATCGCGGTTTCTACTTCCTTCACAGCTATTTTTTTGACGCCGCTCGTCCGGATGATGTACTGGCAACCGTCACCTACGGTAAGGAACTGCCATGCGCCGTGATGCACGATAATGTTTTCGGCATACAGTTTCATCCTGAGAAAAGTCATCTCAACGGCATGAATATTTTTCGTAACTTCGCGGAGATATGATCGTGCTGCGATCGCGCATTGTACCCTTTCTTCTAATGCGGCGCACCGGCCTCGTCAAAACACTTAAATTTAAGGACGACAAATACGTCGGTGATCCATTGAATGCCGTCAAAATATTTAACGAGAAGGAAGTAGATGAGCTGACGCTGCTGGATATAGATGCGACGGTGGAAAGCCGCGAGCCCAACTATAGACTGCTCCGGGGAATAGCCGTCGAGTCGCGGATGCCGCTCTGCTATGGTGGAGGCGTGCGCAGCGCCGATCAGGCCAGCCGGATTATCGCGCTGGGCTTTGAAAAGGTCTCGGTCAGCGCGGCCGCGTTGCAGCGGCCGCAATTGATTTCGGAGATGGCCGATGCCATCGGTCGTCAGAGTGTCGTTGTCACATTCGATGTTCGTAAGAGAAGTTTTGGCGGCGGCTATGCCATCCACACTCACAACGGACGCAACAAGCAAAGCAGCAACCTAGTCGAGCTTTGCCGCGCCGCCGCCGAGCTCGGAGCGGGCGAAATTGTCATCAACTCCATCGATCGCGATGGCACCATGAGCGGATATGATCTTGCTCTGGCTAGGCAGGTTCGCGATGCGGTGAGTTGTCCGCTGTCGTTTGTCGGCGGAGCGGGCAGCGCCGCTGATATGCAGCAGCTGATTGACACTGTTGGAGTTGTCGGCGCGGGTGCCGGCAGCATGTTTGTCTTTAAAGGTCCCTACCGGGCAGTTCTCATCAATTACGATCGGCCGGAGCGGCTTGAAGAAATGACATCTCGTGCAATAAGCACCTGATCGCTCATTCTCGATATGGATCCATAGCCTCCAGCCTCACGTTCAAGCGAAAGTCTAGTTCAATGCGACAAGTTTTGCAGGATATGAGCAGCGGAGCGACCTACCTGATCGACGCGCCGGCTCCGGTCCCGCGCAAGGACAGCGTGCTGATCGAAACCTCGCTAAGCCTGATCTCCGCGGGAACCGAACGCATGCTGGTTGATTTCGGCCGCGCGTCCTTGCTCGCAAAGGCCCGAAGCCAGCCTGAACGCATAAAAATGGTGTTAGATAAAGCTCGAACCGATGGCGTAGTGAACACCATCGAGGCTGTGCGTTCCAAACTACGTCAACCTATTCCGCTCGGCTACTGCAATGTCGGCGTGGTAAAGGCGGTCGGCGGCAGCGTGAATGGTTTTAAGCCCGGCGATCGGGTTGCGTCGAACGGCCCGCATGCGGACATCGCCTGCGTCCCGCAGAATCTTTGCGCGCAAATCCCTGACAGGGTCGATGACGAATCGGCGGCCTTTACCGTAGTGGGCTCGATCGGACTACAGGGCATCCGGCTAGCCGCGCCGACGCTAGGGGAATATTTCGTCGTCAGCGGCGTGGGGTTGATCGGTCTGTTAACGGTGCAGTTGCTACGCGCCCACGGCTGTAAGGTGCTGGCGATCGATTTCGGCGCGGACAAACTGGCTCTGGCCGCCCAGTTCGGCGCCGAAATTTGCAACCTCGCCGCCGGCGATGATCCCCTCACGGCCTGTCTGGCATTCACCCACGGACGCGGCGCCGACGGCATCATCATCGCGGCGTCGACCCCGTCGAATGATCCGATCTCACAGGCCGCCAAAATGTGCCGGCAGCGCGGTCGAATCGTGCTCGTCGGCGTTGTCGGCCTTGAGCTCAACCGCGCGGATTTCTACGCCAAGGAACTTAGCTTCCAGGTTTCCTGCGCCTATGGCGCCGGCCGATACGACGACAACTACGAGAAAGGCACCGACTATCCGTTCGGCCTTGTGCGCTGGACCGCTCAACGTAATTTTGAAGCCATTCTCGATATGATGGCGCTCGGGCAAATCGACGTCAAGCCCCTCATCAGCCATCGCATCGCTTTCGACGAAGCGCCTAGGGCTTACAACATCCTGTCTTCCGACAAATCCGCTCTCGGCCTGCTTCTGGAGTATAAGAAGAACGATCGCCTCCCCTCTTACAGTCGCAATGTCGTCCTCGATGACGCCCGCCGGTGCGATACGGCGCGTCCGGTGATCGGTTTCATCGGCGCCGGCAACTATGCGTCGCGCATCTTGATCCCTTCGTTTAAGGCGGTCCATGCGCAGCTCAAGACAATCGTCACGGCGACTGGCACAAGCGGCGCTATCCATGGCAAGGCGTTAGGCTTCGCCGAAGCCTCGACCGACGTCGACGCTATGCTGGCCGACGCCTCGATCAACACCACCGTCATCGCCACGCGGCACGACAGCCATGCCGCGCTGGTGAAGAGATCCCTGCTTGCGGGAAAGCACGTCTTTGTTGAAAAGCCGCTCGCGCTAACGATCGACGAACTGGACGATGTCGAAAGGACCTATGCGGATACGCCCCAACTGATGCTCATGATCGGGTTCAATCGCCGCTTTGCTCCACATATCGTCAAGATGAAACAGCTTCTCGACACCATGCACGAGCCGAAGATGTTCGTTGTGGTCATGAACGCCGGGGCCATTCCCGAATCGCACTGGACTCAGGACGTTTCAGTCGGCGGAGGACGCATTATCGGCGAAGCCTGCCATATGATCGACCTCTTGCGCCATTTGGCCGACTCTCCGATCGTCTCGATCCAGGCCCGCCGCATGGGAGATCATCCAGCGATAAGGATCACGGAAGACAAGGCCACGATCACCTTGGCCTTCAGGGACGGCTCGGTGGGCACCGTGCATTACTTCGCTAACGGGTCCGGCAGCTTTCCCAAAGAGCGCGTCGAAGTCTTCTGCGGGGGCCGCACCCTGGTCATGGATAATTTCAGGCAGCTGCGCGGTTATGGCTGGCCCGGATTCAAGAATGCGAAATCATGGACCCAGGACAAGGGGCAGAACGCTTGCGCAGCGGCGTTTATCAGCGCCATCGAGCGCGGCGGATCCTCTCCGATCCCCGGCAGCGAAATTTTCGAGGTGTCCCGCGCCGCCATTAATGCATCGAACCTACTGACCAGTCAGGCCTCGTAACGGCGGGACGATTTCATTCTCCCACAGCCAGGTTGTGAATGTATCGGGCATAGTCGCTCTTACCCAATTCAACGCTTAATTTTTCAAGCTGCGCGCGATCGATGAAGCCTTGATTGAAGGCAACTTCCTCGGGACAGGCGATACGGAATCCCTGTCGTCTTTCCAGGGTCGCCACAAAATCTGAGGCTTCGAGCAGACTATCCGGGGTGCCGGTGTCGAGCCATGCGTAGCCGCGTCCCATCCGCTCCACGGTCAACTCGCCACGGTCGAGATACATTCTGTTGAGATCGGTGATTTCGAACTCACCACGCGCCGACGGCCGGACATGCGAGGCAAATTCGACGACTCGATGGTCGTAGAAATACAGGCCTGTGACCGCGAAATTCGATCTCGGCCGATTCGGTTTCTCTTCGATCGAAATGGCCTTTCCATCCGGGTCGAAATCGACGACGCCATAGCGTTCCGGATCCGCGACACGATAGGCAAATACCGTCGCGCCCGCGGTTCTTGACGTGGCGCGCGCGAGCAGGTCGCGGATCCCGTGGCCAAAGAAAATGTTGTCGCCGAGAATAAGAGCTGACGGACCGCCCTCGACGAATTTGCCTCCGATGATGAACGCTTGCGCCAGACCTTCCGGCTTCGGCTGCTCCGCGTAGGATAACGACAGGCCCCAGCGTGCGCCGTCTCCAAGCAGCGCGCGAAACAGCGGAAGATCGTGCGGCGTTGAAATAATTAAAATTTCCCGAATACCCGCCAGCATGAGTGTGGTGAGCGAATAATAAATCATCGGTTTGTCGTAGATCGGCAATAACTGTTTCGATATGACAATCGTCATAGGGTAAAGACGTGTTCCGCTTCCCCCGGCAAGAATGATCCCTTTCAACGTAACCTCTTCTACTGTGAAAACAAGCGATCCAAACAATTCGCGAGGGAGCTTTCCATTGCTGGAAAGCGAAGACCAAAATCAGAGGTCAACTTATCCGTCGCAAGACGCGAATTGGCGGGTCGTATGGCCTTGGTGGGATACTCGAAGCTCGGGATCGGATCAACACGCACAACGCGACTGTCGCGCGCCGCGCATCCGTTAAAAATGACGCGCGCGAAGTCGCACCATGTCACTGCATCTGGGCCGGCCATATGATAAATGCCACTATATCTTGCTCGGTCCGTGGCGCCGGAAATCCGTCGTGAGATCGCCAGAACAGCGTCGGCAATGTCGGGAGCGTAGGTCGGGCACCCGATCTGATCGTTAACCACCCGAACGACATCGCGCTCCTGACCGAGCCGCAACATCGTTCGAACGAAATTGTTGCCGAACGGCGCATAAACCCACGAGGTCCGCAGGATCAAGTGGCCGGGATTAGCAGCGGCAACTAATTTTTCTCCCGCTAGTTTCGAATGACCATAAACGCCTTGCGGCGCCACCGCATCGGTTTCGACGTAGGCTGACCGCTTGAGTCCGTCAAAAACGTAATCAGTGGAAAAGTGAATGATCGGCACATCCAGTTTTGCCGCAGCCGCAGCAACAATGCCGGCCCCATCCCTGTTAACGGCGAAGGCTTGATCGGGCTCATCCTCGGCCCGATCCACTGCTGTGTAAGCCGCCGGATTAATCACAACGTCCGGTCGGAAATGCTCTAGCGCGGCTTGAATTGACGTCGGGCTTAAGATGTCGACATCAGGTCGATGACTGCAGCGAAAAACGATATCTCCTTGACGCGAAGCGGCTTCGCGCAGCGAGCGCGCGACCTGCCCCTCGGCCCCGATGACGTAAATACGCATCAACTTTTCACGCCTTCATGAGACCAAGACGCTCGCCGCTGTAAACTTTTTGTCTCAGCGGCATCCACCAATCCTCGTTGGAAAGATACCAGCGAACCGTCTTTTCAATTCCGCTCTCGAAAGTCTCTCTGGCTCGCCAACCCAGTTCTGTCTCCAACTTGGTCGCATCAATCGCGTAACGCAGATCATGTCCAGGCCGATCCCTCACGAAGGTAATGAGATCCGCGTAAGGCCGACTACTTGGACGCAACAGATCCAACCATCCGCAAATCTGCCGAACAACGTCAATATTCTTGCGCTCGTTTCGACCACCAATATTGTAGGTTTCACCCGGACGCCCCGCGTTCAAAACCAAATTCAGCGCACGGGCATGATCCTCCACAAAAAGCCAGTCGCGGATGTTTGAGCCATTACCATAGACGGGGAGCGCCTTGAGATCGAGGGCGTTCAGAATAATCAATGGAATAAGCTTTTCTGGAAAATGGTATGGTCCGTAATTGTTCGAACAATTCGTTACAATCGTCGGAAGACCGTAAGTTCTATACCAAGCCTTGGCGAGATGGTCTGACGCCGCTTTAGTGGCGGAGTATGGCGAGCTGGGATCGTAGGGTGTGGCTTCCGCGAACAGGCCGTCGTCACCGAGGGAGCCATATACTTCGTCTGTTGAAACATGAACAAAACGGAAGCTGTTCGCTTTTGCCTTTCCATTCTGGGCCAGGTATCGACGCGCCGCTTCAAGCAGCGTGAACGTCCCCACGACATTAGTCTGCACAAAAACGTCGGAACCGGAAATGGAGCGATCAACGTGGCTTTCCGCAGCCAAATGCACTACCGCGTCAGGCTGGTACTTGGCAAAAATCCCGTCGACTGCGTCA
>Ga0182740_1000681_pt1 | contig 31029 bp, 27 predicted proteins | sample eDN5th37CKraftBY_FD_128872 | JGI IMG/M metagenome (GOLD analysis project Ga0182740, IMG submission 128872) | Enriched backyard soil microbial communities from Emeryville, California, USA - eDNA 5th pass 37_C Kraft BY (version 2) (version 2) | ecosystem: Environmental > Terrestrial > Soil >...
ATCCAGGTGTGGTGCCGTTCCTGGGCACGGCACGCGGACCGGTGCACGAAGGTTATGGCGAGCTGACGATTCCCGAACTGCTGGCACGCGCGTCCGACGACGGCATCCTGTTCCAGCCGTGACGGGCGGTCGGGTCAACGTGCGCCCGGCAGCACTTCGATCACACCGTGCCCCACGAACGAGACGTCGCCGCCGACCTTGACCGTCTCGACGTAGTCGGTGCTGCCCTCGGCGAGTACACGCAGAGTGCTGGGACGACCGGTGTACTGCCCCTGCCGCAGCACGAAGGACTCACCGCCGCTGACCAGGCCGTGGCGCAGGCGGTAGGCGCCGATCACTCCTGCGGCGCTACCGGTCGCGACGTCCTCGATGATGCCGTCGTTGTTCCAGTGCCGCACCTCGACGGCGGATTCGTCGAACAACACCGCGAACTGGGCGCCGAATCCACGCAACATCTCGGTGATGTCCCGAGATATCCGGCCCCGCGCCAGGGCGCCCGGGCGGACGGGGACGATCAGGTAGCGAAGCCCCGTGCTCACCACCTCCATGGGCAGGTCGGCCGCGAGGTCGTCGGGCACAAGATCGAACGCCGCGGCGACCTGATCGCGGTCATCCACCTGGCCCAGGAATTCCGGAGTGCCCTGGTCGAGCACACCCGAGTAACCCGCGGCCGTGGATTCTGTGGTGATCTCGACCGTCGCGGCGGCCAGTTGGAACCGCCAGGTGCATGGCGTGGCGATGCCGGAGCGTCTGTGCAGGACCGCGGCCGCGCCGATGATCGGGTGCCCGGCGAACGGCAGTTCGTCGAACAGATCGAAGATCCGCGCACGCACGGTATCGGGTTGATCGGTGGATTCGAGGAAGATCGCTTCGAAGTGCCGCATCTCCTGGGTGATGCGCAGCATCTGTTCGCCGCTGAGACCGCGGGCATCGGGAAACACCGGCAGGCTGTTGCCGCCGAACGGGACCCGGCTGAAGACGTCGACGTGACTGTAGGCGAGATCCATGAAATCTCAGTGTTGCACGCGCCGGTAGTCTGCGGATGTGCGGCTGAGTACAGCGGAGCGCGACCGGGTTTTCGACGCGGTCGCCCACGAACGCCGCGGGATCGCGGATCTGATCGACGGCCTCACACCGGAACAGTTGGCGACGCCCAGTCTGTGCGGCGGCTGGGATGTGAAGACCGTGGCCGCGCATCTGGTGAGCGATTTCTCCGACGGTTTCCGGGGTTTTCTCGTCAGCGGCATCCGGCACGGCAACATGGACAAGGGCATCGACGCCCTGGCCCGTCGGCGTGCGCAAGCCTCCGCGGCCGAGATCGCCGAGACGTTGCGCACCCAGGCCGATTTTCGCCTGAGCCCACCCATCACCGGGCCGCTGTCCGGGCTCACCGACGTGCTGGTCCACGGTGCGGACATCCGCATTCCGCTGGGGCTCGCGCACCGGCCCGATCCGGAACACGTCGCCTGGGTGCTCGACTTCCTCACCAGCCGAACCCAGTTCGGCTTCTTCCCGCAGCGGCGCCTGCGCGGCCTCGCGCTGCGCGACGAGGACACCGGGCGGACGTGGGGTGCGGGTCAGGAGATCCGAGGCCCGGGCGCGGCGGTGATGCTTGCCGTGTGCGGGCGTACCGTCGCACTCGACCGGCTCACCGGACCCGGCGTGACGGTGTTGCGGTCGCGGCTGCCGTGAGCGCGCGAGCTAACGCGACAGGGACGATCGTCGATAAGGACAACGTGACCGCATTCCGTGCCGCCGGTGCCCTTGTTGTGGCCCTGACCGTGCCCTGGTTGTTTCCCGGCACTGCATACGCCGAGCCGGTCGCGTATCTGGACTGGGCCCCCGTACAGCCGTCGCCCACATGTGGCGGCACCGTCCGCGGTGAGGCCATGGTGGTGCCTGTGCAGGTCGACTACCAGGTGCACGACGGGGTGCGGGTGACCATCAACTACGACGCGGGCATCTACGACGGCTCGTGCACGATCACCGTGACCGCCGACTGGAAGAACCTCGACACGGGCGCTTCGGGGAGCGAGGACATCACCGCGGTGTCCACGATCGACGGGCACTACGGTTTCATCGGGTACGCCAACAAGACCATCGACCCCGGCAGCGGGACGGTGGTGGTCACCCTCAGTTCGCACCCGGGCCAGGAGATGCGGGTCACCCCTGAGTAGGGCCCGTCTGCTCATCGGTCGGTGAACTGCGGCGAACGTTTCTCCAGGAACGCGGTCATGCCCTCGGTCTGGTCGTTGGTGTCGAACATGGCGTAGAAGGCTTCACGCTCGTATCGCATGCCCTCGGACAACGGCCTCTCGAACGCCTCGTTGATCGCGTCCTTGACCGCCCTGCTCGCCGGGCGCGACATGCTCGCGATGCGCTGCGCGACGGCGAGGGCTTCGTCGAGCAGAGCGGCAGCCGGGATGATGCGGCTGACGAGGCCCACCCTCTCGGCCTCTTCGGCGGTCAGGCTGCGCCCCGTGAGGCACAGGTCCATGGCCTTGGCCTTCCCGATCGCCCGCGCGAGCCGTTGCGTCCCACCGAGACCCGGCAGGATGCCGAGGGTGATCTCGGGCTGGCCGAATCTGGCCGTGTCGGCCGCGATGACCACATCGCACAGCATGGCGAGTTCGCAGCCACCGCCCAGTGCGTAGCCGGCGACCGCTGCGACGATCGGTTTGCGAATCTGCGTCAGAGAGTCCCAGCCCGACAACAGGTTTCGCTCCCGCGCCTCCTGCTGGGTGAGCGTGACCATCTCGGCGATGTCGGCGCCGGCCGCGAACGCGCGCTCAGAACCGGTCACCACGATGGCGCCGATCTCGACGTCGGAATCGAAAGCGCGTGCGGCATCGAGGACCTCGGCCTCGAGCGTCTGGTTGAGCGCGTTGAGCGCGTCCGGTCGGTCGAGGCGGATGAGGCCCACCCCGGCCACCGGCCGGTTGGTCGCGATGGTTGTGTAGGCGGTCATGGCTGCGGTCCCGGGTTCGGCGATGTCAGAAGGGTTCGGTCAGGCGTCGACAGCGGTGGTGAGCCACTCACGGAACGCGCTGAGCGCCGCGGTGGGCCTGCGCCGCGCATGCCAGACGAAGTAGTAGGTGCGGCGGCCTTCGTCGAGGACGAAATCGAACGGCATGACGAGGGAGCCGTCGGCAAGTTCCTTCTGCACCAGCGCCTTCTGTGCGATCGCGACACCGTGGCCCTCGATGGCGGCCTGGTAGGCGAGCAGCGATGTCTCATACTTCATCCCGCTGTATGCGCCCGATGTGTCCACACCGGCGGCCCGCAACCACCGTGCCCAGTCGTCGATCCGTGCCAGTGAGTGCAGCAGTGTGGCCTCGGCCAGCGCGGCGGGATCGGTGAGACCGGTCCGCGCATGCGGCGCCACGACCGGGACGAGTTCGTTGGGGATGAGCGGCTGCGTGCGTACCCCGGGCCAATCGCCGTCGCCGAGTTGCACGCCAGCATCGAGGTCCTCGCGTTCGAGGTCGATCGGCGCCGGTGAAGTCGTGAGCTGGACGTCGATCTCCGGGTGCAGGCGGTGAAAGCTCGCGAACCGCGGGATCAGCCACCGCACCGCGAACGTGGCGGGAGACCGGATCTTCAGCGTCGTGCTGTGGGCGCCGGGCCGCACCGCCTCCGTGGCCTTCTCCAGGGCTGTGAACAGCGGACCGATCTCGGCCAGATAGCGGGCCCCCGCGGGTGTGAGCTCCAACCCTCCCGGGGCGCGGTTGAACAGACGCACGCCCAGGAATCGCTCCAGCGCCCGTACCTGGCGGCTGACCGCTGCCGGTGTGACGGACAGTTCGGCCGCGGCCTTGGAGACGCTCAGCAGCCGGCCCGTCACCTCGAACACCCTGGTGGGATTCAAGGGTGGTAGCTGGTCCCGTCGGGCCATCACGCCCGACAATCGTACGCGGGTTCACAGCGTCTGGGGTTCGCGGCGGACGGAAAGTGCCGAGGCGGCGGCGATGTCGTGGCGGCGGGACCGTTCGGAACGCAGACCCCAGAACAGTGTCACCGCCAGGCACGGCAGGAGGGACACGATCGAGTATCCGACCCCGGCCAGTTGGTTTCCGGTGGCGTCGACGAGCGACAGGCTGATCAGCGGGAGGAAGCCGCCGAACAGGATGTTGCCCAGCTGCTGGGCGAAGCCGAAGCCGGTGGTGCGGCTCTGCGGCGGGAACTGTTCGGTGATGAACGCGGGCAGCGGGGCCATGACCATGGCGGTGAGTACGGCGAGCACCGAGATGAGCGCGGAAACCGTGACCCACGAGGACGACCCGACCGCAGTGCGGATACCCGCGAAGGCGGGATACGCGGCGAGCATCCACAGCACGATGCCCGTCAGCATGACGCGGGACCGGCCGACACGGTCGGACCATGCGCCGAACAACGGATAGCACGGTGCCGCAATGACAATCGCGACGGCGAGGCACAGGTTGGTGTGGGTCTGGTCGACCTCGAGCACATGCTGCAGGAAGTACAGCATGTAGATGATCGAGGTGTACAGCGTCACCGACGTGCCGCCCTGGGCACCGAACGTGCCGAGAAGGATCGACTTCCAGGAACTCCAGGTGCGTACCGTGTCGAGCAGGGGTGTCTTCGACAGCTGCCCGGAATCCTGAAGTGCGGTGAACACCGGTGTTTCTTGCATCCGCAGTCGAATCAGGGTGGCGACCAGCACGATCGGTGCCGAGACCAGGAACGGCACGCGCCATCCCCAGCTGGTGAACGCCTCGTCCGACAGGAGCACCTTGAGCAGTGACACGAGCACGAGCGCGAACAGCAGGCCGACGGTCGCGGTGCTCTGCAGCACGCTCGTGTAGCGTCCCCGGCGTTCGGCGGGAGCGTGTTCTGTCACGTACACGACGGCCGATCCGTATTCGCCGCCGAGTCCCACGCCTTGGACGATTCGCAGGAACAGCAGCATCGCCGGTGCCCATACCCCGATCGCGGCGTAGGTGGGCAGGCATCCGATCGCGACCGTCGCGACACCCATGACCGCGAGGGTGACGACGAAAGTCTTCTTACGGCCGATCCGGTCGGACATCGGGCTGAAGATCACCGTGCCGAGCGGTCGGGCGAGGTAGGACACCCCGAAGGTGGCCGCGCCCAGCAGCATCGCGACCGTCCTGTCCCCGGCGGGCAGGAACAGTTCGGTGAGCGTGCCGGTGAGGGCGACGTAGACGAAGAAGTCGTAGTACTCGAGCATCGCACCGATACTCGACGTGCTCAGGATCCGCATGATCCCGGTCTTGGATTCGTTGCCGGACACGGTATCTCCTCGTTGAGATGATCAGTTTCTCGCGGCAAGGAACTGCTGAACCCTGCTGCGGTGTTCGTCGCCGCACAGCAGGATCGCCTGCATCGACGCGGCCATTTCCAGTGCGGCCGGAAGCCCGGACTCGGCAGATTCCCGAACCAGACGTTTGGCCATCCGCAGCGCCTGTGGCGGGTTGGCCGCGACCGTGCGGGCCAGGGCCAGGCACTCCTGGTCCAGGTCCTCGTCGGGTACCACCCTTGAGACGATGCGAAGCTCATGTGCAGTTTCCGCCGTGATGAACTCGCTGGTGAGCGTCAGTTCCATCGCCTTGGCGACCCCGACGATCCGCGTGAGGAACCAGGCCCCGCCGATTCCCGACACGAGACCGAGGCGCAGGAAGCTCTCGGCGAACCGCGCGGATTGCGCGGCGATACGTACGTCGCACATCAACGCGAGATCGAACCCGGCGCCCACGGCCGCACCGTTGACGGCCGCGACCGAGGGCACCTCGAGCCCGTGCAGTGCCCGGGTGATCCGGTGCAACCCCGCGCGGAGTCGATGCTGGACCTCGGCCGCGGTGCCGGCCATCAGATCTGTGCCGCGCGCCATGTCTTTGACGTTTCCCCCGGTACAGAAATGCCGTCCGCTCGATCGGATCAGCACGCAGTGCACGTCGGGCATGGCGTTGGCCCGTTCGAGCGCATTCGCAACGGCATTCGTCATCGCGACGTCGAGCGCGTTGCCGGTGTCGGGTGCGTCGAGGGTGAGGGTGAAGACGCCGTCGGCGACGTCGGTGTGGACCAGGGATGTGCTCATCGGAACTCCTCAGCTCGCGGCTCGGGATGGTGCGACGTCGTTGACGACGCCGTGTTCGATCAGGGCTGCCACCTCGTCCTCCGAAAGTCCGTATTCGGCAAGCACTTCCGCGGAATGCTGGCCGGGTGCCGGGGGTGCGGTGTCCGGCGGGGCGGCCGGCTGTGACGGGCCGAGGACCAGGCCCGGTGTATCGATCGGACCGATGGGTCGGTGCAGACCGCTCGCGGCGTATTCGGGGGACGCCACGACCTGCCCGTATCCGTTGACCGGGGCGCACAGGATGTCCCGTGCCGAGAGGACGTCGAGCCACACCTGTGTGGTGCGGGCCCGCAGCAGACGGCCCAACTCGGTGCGCAGGGCCGGGCGGTTGCGGACACGGTCGTCGTTGGTGGCGAAGCGGGCATCCGAACTCAGGTCCGGTGCACCGAGCGCGTCGCACAGCGCGTTCCAGCGCGCCGGGTCGTACGCGGCGATCATGATCCAGCCGTCGGCCGTCGGGAGCGCCTCGTTGGGTGCGGCGTACGGGGCGGCGCTGCCGAGCCGCTGGGGTTCGGTACCCGAGGCCAGGTAGGAGGTGAACCCGATCTGCTGCAACAGGATCGTCGCGTTGTAGAGGCTGACGTCGAGATGCTGTCCACGTCCACCGTCGCGCACCTCGTGCAGTGCGGCGAGCACGGCTATCGACGCGAGGTAGCCGGTCACCATGTCGGCCGCGGGCACCTGGACCTTCGCGGGCCCGGACTCGGGCTCACCCAGAGTGCTCATCAGCCCGGTGACGGCCTGCATGATGCCGTCCACACCGGGGCGGTCGCTGGCCGGGCCCGCCTGGCCGAACGCGGAGATCGAGCAGTAGACCAGTGCGGGGTTGGCCGACGCCAGCGTGTCGTACCCGAGGTCGAGGTCGGTCATGACACCGGGCCGGAAGCTCTCGACGACGACGTCGGCCTGGCGGGCCATGCGTCGCGCCGCGCGTCGGCCCGCCGGCGTCTTCAGGTCGAGGGTCAGGCTGCGTTTGTTCCGATTGACGCTTTGCCAGATGACACTTTGCCCGTCGCGCCATGGCGGGCCGATGCGGCGGCCGATCTCACCGGCGGGCGGTTCGATCTTGACCACGTCGGCACCCAGGTCGGCGAGGGTCATGGTGCACAGCGGACCCGCGACGACGTGGGTGAAGTCGAGCACGCGAAGCCCCCGCATACTTTGTCGGAACATTCTCTCCAGATTTCCTCGACGAGTGATCGTTCGGTGAGATCAAGTTAAGGAGAGGTTTCCGGCAAAGACAATCGACTTTATTTGCTGGGGGGCTTTGACTTTTTGTTAACGCGACTCAGCGCGCGAGCAGCTCCCTGACGAGGCCGTCGATGAACTTGTTGTCCTCGGGATTGGCGTCACCGCCCGCGAAGTGGCCGTAAATGCCTGGGATGACCCGCAATTCGGCATCAGGGATGTGCTTGACCGCGAACTCCTCGTCCTCGGGCGGGAAGTACAGGTCCTTCTCGGCCGGTGCCACGATCATCTTGGCCTTGATGGTCTTCAGCGCCGCGACCTGATCGCCGTGGAACCCGCGCCCCGGGGTGTTGCCAACATTGCCGTTCTGCCACGTCCACAGCATCGCCAGCAGGTTGTTGGGGTCGCGGCGGTCCAGGAAGAAGCCCTCCCAGAAACCGACCAGGAAATCCTCCAGCGAGGAGTAGCCCATCTTCTTGTACTCCTGGTGCCAGTAGAACGCCTGGGAAAAACCCCATCCCGCGTACACGCGCGCCGCGGCGCGAATGCCCTTGGTCGGTTTCTCGGTGTACCAGCCCTCCTTGAACGCGGCGTCCGCGGTGAGCGCGGACTTCACGCCTTCGAGGAACACGATGTTGTGCTCGCTGGTCTTCGACGACCCGCAGAACGGCAGCGCGCGCTGCACCATGTCGGGATAGCTCACGGCCCACTGGTAGGTCTGCCCGGCGCCCATCGACCACCCGGTGACCAGGGCGAGGGTCTCGATCCCGAACGACGTGACGAGCTTGTGCTGCACCTCGACCTGGTCGTAGAACGTCACATTGGGGAAGCGCGCGGCGTTGTACGGCGGCGGCGTGTTCGACGGCGAGGTGGACAGGCCGTTGCCCAGCATGTTCGGCACGATGATGAAGTACTTGGCCGGGTCCAGCGCCTTGCCCTCACCGATCAGCCACTCGTTGTCCCAGTGCCGTCCCGAGTACCAGGTGGGATAGACGATCGCGTTGGACTTGTCGGCGTTGAGTTCACCGTAGGTCTTGTACGCGAGCTTGGCGTCGCGCAGCGTCGCGCCGTGCTGCAGGGTCACGTCGCCGAGATCGAAAAGTTCGTAGTCTTGCGGGAATTCGTCCATCGCACGCCACCTTTGCGTCGTCGCCTGTAGGTGCCTTCTCGAAAGGCCTTGACGCATCGGATCGTAACGAAGGTTACGGGCAGTTGTTGCGGATCGAGGAGAAGGGTTTCGCCTTGCGCACCACGTCGTCGAGCGCGGGCCCCGAGCCGTCCATCGGCAGGACGGTGCGCTTGCTGATCCGCCACCGGCCGTCCGCGCGGGTGAGCGACCATCGATTGGCGAGCACGCGATGGATCCGGAACCCGGTGGACGACCCGTGATTGGGCAATTCACGCTCGGCACCGTCGTGGTCGGGGGTGATCAGTGCGAGGTAGGACGTCGCGGTCGCGGTGTCGCCGTCGAGTTCGATGAGCGGCAGGCTGCCGAAATGCGCGAGGCCACCGGCGATCGCGGCGTGGTGCGCCGCGTTGCCGACCAGGTCGACCATGGCGGAGACCCCTTGTGCCCCTGCAAGCCCGGGTCCCCGGTCGAAGACGAAATCCTCGGTGTAGATCCCCTCGATGAGCTCGGGTTCACCCGTGTCGGCGCTGATCGGATGCGTCGCGAGCAGCCCATAGATGGCCAGCGTGTCTTCGATTGTGCGCAACCGGTCTTCGAGCGTTGCGGATTCCGGCATGAGGTGCTCCTGTTCTCGACGTGGGATCAGGCGAACAGCCCGACCATCTTCTCGGTGTCGTAGTACCCGATGACCTCGGTGATGTGGTCGCCGCTCACGCGGATGACCCAGCAGTACTGCATGCCGGCGTCTGTTCCGTTGACGCCCACCACGTTCTCGGTGTGGAAGCGCACGGCGGCCCACTCGCCGTCGATGATCATCTGGTCGACGTGCGGGCGCATCGGGGTCGCGAGGCGATCGTGCAGGCGGCTCAGGACCTTTTCGCGGTACTCGGTCTTGCCGTGATACTTCCCCGCGACGGGCGATGTACCCGTGGCCGTGAAGACGACGTCGTCGGACAGTCGGTCGAGAAACGCCTCGCCGAAACCCGACTGTTCGGCCGCGGCGAAGAGATCCCGCAGGACCGTGGCGGTGTTCGTGGTCATTCCCCCAACCCGCAATTGCAACTGACGAGTTGGAGTCTGGCATCGCCAGTCGAAAACTGCAACTGGCCAGTTGGAAATTCTGCGTGGTCCGTCCCATGCCGAGGGGCGGGAGAGGTGTGCGTTTGAACCAGAGCCCGGCAGGCTACAGGGGAGCCCATGGTGGCGAGTGGCCGCGACATGGGCGGCCGGACAGGCCCTGCACTGAGAGCGCGCGCGAGGATACGCACGTCGATCCGCGGGGACTGATCCATGCCCGCGGACACCGCCATCCACTTCTTCCTTCAACTGGCCGTCATCCTGATGGCCTGTCGGCTGGCGGGCCTCGTTGCGCGGCGGATCGGCCAGCCGCAGGTGGTGGGGGAGATGATCGCCGGGGTGATCCTCGGCCCGTCGCTGTTGGGCCGGATCGCTCCTGACCTGCAAGGTCTTCTGTTCCCGCCGGGGATCACCAATGTCGTGCTGTACACGACGGCGCAGATCGGCCTGGTGCTCTACATGTTCATCATCGGGTTGAACTTCGACGTCAACCATGTCAAACAGCGCGCGGGGACGGCCGCGGCGGTCTCGGCCACCGGCACGCTGGCCCCGTTGGCGCTTGGTGGCGTCGCGGCGATACCCCTGCTGGCACACGGCGGGTTCTTCGGGGACGGCGTCAACGTCGGGATGGCGATGATGTTCCTCGGTGCGTCGGTCGCGATCACGGCCTTTCCCATGCTGGCGCGGATCATCTTCGAAAAGCGGCTCTCGGGAACATCTTTGGGCACCCTCGCGCTGGCGTGCGGTGCCACGTCGGACGCCATCTCGTGGTGCATCCTGGCCGTCGTGCTCGCGGTGTACCGCAACAGCCCCGTCATGGCGGTCGTGGCGATCGTCGGCGGTCTGGTCTACACGCTGGTGCTCCTCACTCTGGGGCGACGGGCGTTCGCGAAACTCGGCGACGCGGCCGAGGCGCGGCAGGCCATCACCGCACCGATGCTCAGCACCGTGCTGATCGTGCTCATGGCGTGCGCTTGGCTGACCGACACCATCGGCATCTACGCGATCTTCGGCGCGTTCATCCTCGGCGCGGCCATGCCGTCGGGATTCTTCGCCGAACGTCTCACCGGGCGTCTCGAACCGTTGACCACCACGTTCCTGCTGCCGCTGTTCTTCGTCTACTCGGGGCTGAACACCGAGATCGGGCTGGTCAACACGCCGTTCCTGTGGGCCGTCACAGCGGGTCTGCTGGTGGTCGCGGTGGTCGGCAAGGGCGTCGCGTGCGCGGTCGCGGCGCGCCTGAGCCGGGTGCCGATGCGCGAGTCACTGGCGCTGGGCTCGTTGATGAACGCCCGCGGACTGATCGAGCTGATCCTGCTCAACATCGGGCTCGAGGCCGGTGTCATCACGCCCACGCTGTTCACCATCCTGGTGCTGGTCGCGATCGTCACCACCCTGATGGCCTCACCGATCTTCGAGTTCGTCTACGGACGGCACCGCACCGACGAGACCGGCGACACCACGCAGGAGCGCGTCCCGCAGCCCAGCGCTTAGCCCCCGTTCAGGATGGGTATCCGAGCGCCCATGCGTGCGCAGATCTCACACCTGGACCCCACGACGCGGGAGGCCCTCGCCACACGGATCCGCAACCAGTTGTCGCGCGCGGATGCCACCAGCACCGATCACGACGTCGCGATCGTGGGCGGCGGTGCCGCGGCGCTCACCCTGGCGCTGCAGCTGCGCCGCGAACGTCCGGGCACACGCGTGGTGATGATCGCTCCTGAGGTGCGGCCGGTGCCGGAGATGACGCACACCGTCGGCGAGTCGACGGTCGAGATCTCCGCGCACTACCTACGGGACCGGCTCGACCTGGCCGACCATCTGAACACCGCGCAGATTCGCAAGATGGGGCTGCGGATGTTCTTCTCCCACAACGGGAACACCGACATCACCGAACGGATGGAGCTGGGCGGCTCGTCGTTCGTGCCGCAGGTGACCTACCAGATCGACCGCGGACGCCTGGAGAACGAACTCCATCGCCGATGTGTGGCCGCGGGTGTGCAGGTCCTGTGCGGGCGAGTCCGCTCGGTCGATCTCACGACGCGCACCCTCACCTACCAGTGTGACGACGCGACGGCCACCACCACGGCACGCTGGATCGTCGACGCGTCGGGACGCAACCGGCTGTTGGGGCGCGAACTCGACCTCAAACGCACCACCGGCCACCACTGCAACGCCGCCTGGTTCCGAGTGGCCACCGAGATCGACGTCGGCGCGTGGAGCGATGACCCGGCGTGGCAGGGCCGTCTGGTCGAAGGTGAGCGCGCGATGTCCACGAATCACCTCATGGGAGACGGCTACTGGGTGTGGCTGATCAGGCTCGCGTCGGGCGCCACCAGTGTCGGGATCGTCGCCGATCCCGACCACCACGCCTTCGACCGGTTCAACACCCTGGACAAGGCAAAGGCCTGGCTTCGCGAACACGAACCGCAGTGCGCCGCGGTGCTCGCCGATCACGAACATCAGATCCGGGATTTCCGGGTGATGAAGCACTACAGCCACGGCGCGGCCAAGGTCTATGACGGCCGCGAACGGTGGTGCCTCACTGGTGACGCCGGCATCTTCCTGGACCCGCTGTACTCGTCCGGGCTGGACCTGGTCGCGATCGGCAACGGCCTGATCGCCGACATGATCACCCGCGATCTCGATGGCGAGGACGTCTCCGCACGAGCCCAGATCAGCGACACCCTGTACCGGTCGCTCACCGACATGTGGCTGCGGGTGTACCAGGACCAGTACACGCTGATGGACACCCCGGCGGTGATGTCGGCCAAGATCATCTGGGACGTCGCCTTCTACTGGGGGTTCATCGGCCTGCTCTACATGAACAACCGGTACGCCCGCGTCGCCGACGATCCCGAGTTCGTGCCGCAGCTCGAAGGTCTCATCGCGCTGAGCAACCGCATGCAGTCCTTTTTCCGTGAGTGGGCCGCTGTCGAGGACCGGGCGACAACGGTGCCGTTCGTCGATCTCTATGCGCCGCTGAATTTCATGGTGTCACTGCACGCCGCGATGGCCGAACCCAGCGTCGACTTCACCGGACAGTTCGCCACCAACGCGACGATGCTGAGACAACTGGCCGGTCAGCTCGCCGAAACCGTGCTCGCGCACAAGGCCAGTCGGTTCGACGACGACGGCGTCGTGCGCATGGTCCAGGCGTGGCAACGCGACAGCCTGCTGCGGGACCTGCGCGCGACCTACCGCCGCGAACAGGCCACGAATCCGCTGAGCAGCGATTGGATCATCACCGCGTCGCCTGCCCTGGCCACCGGGTGAGAAATTCCTGCTCAAGCGGGTACCCATCCAGACCCATCGCGGCAACGAACTACTCGCAAGCCGTGTCACGCGACGAGGGAGTGCCGATGCCGAACACAGATCACACGAGCCGCCAACCGCTGGCAATAGTCGGGATCGGCTGCCGGTTCCCTGGGGGCGCAGACTCCGCGCAGCGGTACTGGGATCTGTTGTGCAACGACATCGACGCCACGCGTGAGGTACCGGAGAACCGGTGGAACGCCGCCAAGTACCACGACCCCAACCCGGCCAAGATCGGCAAGATCGTCACCCGGCGCGGCGGATTCCTCGACCAGATCGACCAATTCGACCCGCAGTTCTTCGGAATCTCGCCCAGAGAAGCTCATTCGCTCGATCCGCAGCAGCGGTTGCTGCTGCAGGCAACGTGGGAGGCGCTGGAGGACGGCGGAATCCCGGCCGACGAACTCGCAGGTACCGACGTGGGCGTGTTCGTCGGCGGTTTCACGCTGGACTACCAGCTTCTGCAGAACCAGGGCCGCACCAGCCGTTACCGGTTCAAGCCGCACTCGGCCACGGGGATGATGATGACGATGCTGGCGAACCGGATCTCGCACGCCTTCGATTTCCGCGGGCCCAGCATGGCGATCGACACCGCATGCTCGAGTTCGCTTGTCGCAGTGCACCTCGCGGCCCAGAGCATCTGGGACGGCGACTGCGACGTGGCGCTCGCAGGCGGTGTCAACATCATGGTCGGCCCCAACACCGCGATCGCGGAATCCAAGAGCGGGTTCCTCAGTCCCGAGGGACGCAGCAAGGCATTTTCCGATACGGCCGACGGCTACGCCCGCGGTGAGGGCGGCGCCGTCGTCGTCATCAAACCGCTCGCCCACGCGCTACGCGACGGTGACGACATCTACGCGCAGATCCTCGGCACCGCGGTGTCGCAGGACGGGCACACCGACGGCATCACCGTGCCGAACGAAGAGGCGCAGGAAGCCGCGATCCGGATGGCTTTGCAGCGCGCGGGCGTCGAACCGAACGACGTGGCCTACGTCGAGGCGCACGGCACCGGGACACCCGTCGGCGACCCCATCGAGATGCGGGCCCTGGCAGGCGCTTTGACCACCGACCGGGATGCGACGCGTCCGCTGGTGATCGGCTCGGTCAAGACCAACATCGGTCATCTCGAGGCCGGAGCGGGCGTCGCGGGACTCATCAAGGCCGCCCTGATCGTCAAACACGGCCACATCCCGGCCAACCTGCACCTGAAGAACCCCACCCGGCACGTGTCCCTCACCGAGCTCAAGCTCGACATCCCCGCGATCGGGCGGCCGTTCCCCGAGTGCGACAGGCGCATCGCGGGGATCAACTCGTTCGGGTTCGGCGGCACCAACGCCCATGTGGTACTTGCCGAACCGCCGGCCGCCCGCGCCTCCGCGGAGACCGGCGACCACAGAGTGCTGACCGTACTGCCGATCTCGGTGCGCAGTGAAGAGGCCCTGGTCGCCACGGCAGGTCGGTTGGCCGGGCACCTCGCGGCCCACCCGGAGGTCACGCTGGCCGATCTCGGTTACACCCTCAGCCACCGCCGGGCTCACCTGAACCACCGCCATACCTTCGTCGTCGACAGCATCGACGAGGCGCGCCGACAACTGCAGGCCGTCGCCGATGGCGGGCAGATCTCGGCCGGACGGGCAGGCGAGGCCCGGTTGGCGTTCGTGTGCACCGGGATGGGACCGCAATGGTGGCAGATGTGCCGCGGACTGCTCGACGTGTTCCCGGTGTTCACCGACAGCATCCACCGAACCGACCGGGAGCTGTCCCGATACGCCGACTGGTCGCTGCTCGAAGAGCTCACCCGTGACGAAACCTCGTCGCGCATGGGAGAAACCGAGTTCGCGCAGCCCGCCAACTTCGCGATCCAGGTGGCCCTGGCCGAACAACTCGCGCACTTCGGGATCACGCCGGACGCGGTGATCGGCCACAGCGCCGGCGAGGTCGCCGCGCACCACATCGCCGGACTGCTCACCTTCGAACAGGCCGTCCACGTCATCTACCACCGCAGCCGGCTGCAGCAGCGCACGACCGGACAGGGCCGGATGCTCGCAGTCGGACTCGACGCGGAAACCCTCATGCAGATCCTCGACGAGAAGATCCTCGACCAGTTCGGGCGCCGCGTCTCGGTCGCCGCGATCAACAGTCCCTCGGCTGTGACCGTGGCCGGCGACGCCGACGTGCTCGAAGACATCGCGCGTCACCTCGACGAGGCGCAGATCTTCAACCGGTACCTCGCGGTCAAGGTTCCGTACCACACGCACTACATGGAGACCATCAAAGACGACCTGCACACCGCGTTCGCGTCGCTGTCATCGAAAGCCGCGACACTGCCGCTGTATTCGACGGTGACCGGCGAACTGCTGGACCGCTATGACGCCGGTGCGGCGTACTGGTGGCAGAACACCCGGGCCACGGTGTTGTTCGAACCCGCGATGCGGCGCATGCTCGACGACGGATACACCCACTTCGTCGAGCTGGGACCGCATCCGGTTCTCGCCGCGTCGATCCTGGAAAGCGCGGGCACACAGCGTGTCTCGGTCGACGCGTCGCAGCGGCGGGGCCAGGACGATGCGCGCACGCTGCTGAACTGCGTGGGCGCGCTGCACAGCCGCGGACACGAGGTCGCGTGGGACATGGTGCAGCCCCGCGCCGGCGCGCACCCGGTCAAACTCCCCAGCTACCCGTGGCAGACCAAGCGGTTCTGGAACGACACCCACGAGGCCGAAGAAGCGCTGTTCTACCGGCCCGTGCATCCCCTGCTCGGCCAACCCGTGCGGGCCGTACACCCCACCTGGGAAGCCGAATTCAGCACGCTCACCGTGCCGTTCCTCGCCGACCACCAGGTGCAGGGGAGCGTGGTGGTCCCAGGCGCGGTGTACGTCGAGATGGCGCTGGCCGCCGGACGTGAGACCTACGGGTCCGACCTCAGCGTGGACAACCTGGTGCTGCACCGCGCCGTGATCCTCGACGACACCTGCGACCCGGTCATCCGCACCACCGTCGACCTGGACGACGGCTCCGTGGAATTCGCCGCGCTGATCGCCACCGCTGACACCGACCTGAAATGGGTGATCACCGCGACCGCTGAACTCAACACGTTGCCCCGCGCGCCGCGCGCGGGGGACACCGGCGGCGGTGCGGTCACGTCGACCGACGGAGACACGTTCTACCAGCGCACCCAAGCGCTGGGGTTCGACTATGGCGAGGCCTTCCGTTCCGTGGCGAGCGTGACGGCCGGTCGTGACTGGGCTGTCGCCCAGATCGACATACCCCAAAGCATCAGCGCAGACGTCGACACGTACCGGTTCCATCCGGCGCTCATCGACGGTGCGTTCCAAACCCTGTTCGGGGCACCGTTTTCCGGGCAGGAAGAGAACACCGATCCGTATCTGCCGACCCGCATCCGGCACTGCGCCGTGTACGGCCCACCCGCAGAACACATGACGGTGCGGGCGCGGGTGCTCTCGGCCACCCACGACGCCGTCGAATGCGACATCACGATCACCGATCCGTCCGGCGGCGTACTCGCGGTGTTCGACGGGTTCACCGTGCAGTCCCTCAGCGCGTCGTCGCGCATGTCGGCCGATCACATCGACAAGGGCCTGTTCGCACTCGAGTGGTCACCGGTCACCGACACTCCGGACACGGCGCACGGCGACGAATCGACATGGCTGATCCTGACCGACAACGGCGGCGTCGGCGAGGCGATCGCGGACGGCCTGCGCCTGCGTGGCCATCACGTCCACACCGTGGCGCACGATCCCACCGGCGAGATCGACTGGCCCGACATGCTCGCCACGCACCTGTCCGGCGAGCGCACCGGCCTGATCGACTGCTGGCCACTCGAGGTCACCGATGCGGCCACGGACCCGGCAGGGACGGCGACCGTGCTGCGGATCGTCAAGGCACTCGCGACGCTCGATGGCGTCACGCCGCGCCTGTACCTCGTCACGGCCAACGCGCAACCGGCCGCGGGCACCGAACTGACCGGCACCGAACTGACCGGCGTGGAGCAGGCCGCGTTCTGGGGACTCGGACGCGTCATCGGACACCAGGAACTCGGCGAGTACTGGGGCGGTCTGATCGACATCGACCACGCCGACGCACCATCGCGCACCGCCGAACAGATCTGCGGGCACGTCCTCGGCGATGGGGCCGAGGACCAGATCGCACTGCGGGGCAACCAGATCCTTGCCCCGCGGCTACGCCCGTGCAGTGGGCTGACCAAGCCGTTCCCCACCAAGCTGACCGCCGACGCGACGTACGTCGTCACCGGCGGAGCGGGAGCCCTCGGTCGTGTCGTCGCCACCTACCTCGCCGAGCGCGGTGCCCGCCACATCACCCTGCTCGGACGCAGCCCGATCCCGCCACGGGACCGCTGGGCCTTGATCACCGAAGATGACGCCCACCACGCGACGGTGGACGCCATCCGGGCGATCGAACGCCTCGGTGCTCACGTGAGCACCGCAAGTGTCGACATCACCGACGGCGACCAGGTGCGTGCCTGGTTGCGCGAGCACACCGGCAGCGGCGGGCGGCCCGTCCGCGGCATCGTCCACGCCGCGGGCTCGGTCAGAGACCAGCTGTTGGTGAACATGGGCGAGGACGACTTCGCCGAGGTGCTCGCGCCCAAGATCACCGGAACCCGCCTGCTGCACAACGTGTTCGAGGACCATGATCTGGAGTTCTTCGTCATGTTCGGGTCGGCCGGGTCCACGATCGCCGCACCGGGGCAGGGCAATTACGCGGCTGCCAACGCGTTTCTCGACGCGTTCGCCCATCACCGGCAGGGCCTCGGACTGCCGGCCCTCACGATCGGGTGGGGCCCGTGGTCGGTGGGCATGGTCGAGGAACTCGGATTGGAAAAGGTGTACGCGCAGCGCGGAATCGAGCTCATCACGCCGGCGGTCGGGGCGCGGATCATCGACCGCCTGCTGAGCCAGTCGGTGCCTGCCGTGGTCGCGATGAACGCCGACTGGTCCCGCGCGCGGCAGGTCGGCTTCGGTGGGCTGGTGCCGAAGATGTTCGGCGAGTTGGGAACCGCGGACACGGTCGGCGGTCAGGACGGGGCCGGGCCGTCGATCCTCGAACGGCTCGCACAGACGTCCGACGCCGACCGTCCGGCCGTGATCGCCGAGCAGGTACGTCGCCTCGTCGCTGCGGTGTTCGACTGCGCGGTGACCGACATCGAACCCGACGACATGCTCGACGACATCGGGCTGGATTCCATGATGGCCATGGACTTCCGGGTGCGGATCAACTCGGCCTTCTCGATCGACCTGCCGGTACTGGAGATCCTGCGCGGCGTCAGCGTCAACTCCCTGTCCGCGCGGATCCTCGCCGAACTGCGCGACATCCACGGCGTGGCACCGGTCGAACCCGACACCGGGGAAACAGCGAGTGAGCCCACCACCGACGACGACGTCGAGCGGCTCCTGCAGGACCTGTCGGAGGCCGAGATGCGGCAGCTGCTTGCCGAGCTGGAAGCGTCCGGAACCGAAGCGGGAGGGGCGATCTCGTGAGTGCGGCGGTCGAGGTGCGCGGGCTGTCGAAGAGCTACGGCCGACGGCCGGCTGTCCGTGATCTCGACCTGGACGTCGGATACGGCGAGATCTTCGCGATCCTCGGGCCCAACGGGGCCGGGAAGACCACCACGGTCGAGATCCTCGAAGGCAACCGGCGGCGTGACTCCGGGGAGGTCCTGGTGCTGGGAGAGGACCCGGGACGTGCCGGGCGCCAGTGGCGGGCCCGCATCGGCATCGTGCTGCAGGAGGTCAGCGATGCGGGGATGCTCACGGTGGGTGAGACCGTGCAGATGTTCGCCGCGTGCTACGGCACCGCCCGCGCGCCCGCCGACGTGCTCGAACTGGTCGGCCTCAGGCATGCGTCCCGGTCACGCGTACGCACGCTCTCGGGTGGGCAGCGGCGCAGGCTCGACGTCGCGCTCGGCATCATCGGCAGGCCCGAACTGGTGTTCCTCGACGAACCGACGACAGGTTTCGATCCCGAGGCGCGCCAACAGTTCTGGGAACTGATCCGGCTGTTGGCCGCCGACGGCACGACGATCGTGCTGACCACGCACTATCTGGAAGAGGCCGCGGCCCTGGCCGACCGCGTCGCGGTCATCGCGGACGGCAATGTGGTGGCCGTGGATTCGCCGACCCGGCTGACGCGCCACGTGGACACCGCGGCGACGGTCCGGTGGATGGAGGGCGGGCACGTCCACGAGGAGCGCACCGAGTTCCCCACCGAACTGATCCGGCAACGCAGCCGCGTCGGGGCCGAACTCGCGCAGCTCACCGTGACGCGGCCGTCGCTCGAAGACGCCTACCTGCACCTGATCGGCCGGACCTGATGTCGATCAAGCACGTCTCGAGTCCACCGTCGCAGCACACCGCCGCGCCCGTGCCCTCCGCGGTGCGCATCGGGTTCTCGCGTGTGCTGCCGGAACTGAAGATGTTCTACCGCAGGCCCGAACAGATGGTCCTGACCTTCTCGATGCCCGCGGTGATCTGCCTGCTGCTGGGCTCGATCTTCTCGGATCCGCTGCCCGTCGGCGGCGTCAGCACCGGCGCGGTGATCGCGGCGAGCATGCTCGCCTACGGAATCCTGTCGACGTCGTTCATCAACCTCGGCATCAGCATCGCCGCCGATCGCGACACCGGTGCGCTGCGCCGCCTGCGCGGCACACCCACCACCGCGACGTCGTATTTCATCGGCAAGATCATGCTGGTCGCGATCGTGAGTTTCGCCGAGGCCGTGCTGCTCATGGCCGTCGGGGTCCTGGTGTTCGGGCTGCGCCTGCCCGCCGATCTCTTCGGCTGGTTCACCTTGGCCTGGGTGTTCGTGCTCGGCGTCGTCAGTTGCTCACTGCTGGGGGTGTTCATCAGCAATTTCGCAAGCAATGCGGTGGCCGCCGCGGCGCTCACCAACGGACCCGCGGTGGGACTGCAATTCCTTTCCGGCACATACGTTCCGCTGATGGTGCTGCCCACGTGGATGCTGGCCATCGGATCGCTGTTCCCGGTCAAGTGGATGGCGCAGGGTTTCCGCTCGGTGCTGCTGCCGCCGGAGCTGGTGGCGATCGAACCGGCGGGCAGCTGGGAGCACTGGCGGATCTTCCTCGTGCTGATGGCGTGGTGTGTCGGCGGGGTGATCGCCTGCCGTGCGGTGTTCCGCTGGTCGGACCGGGACTGATCGGGCTCGCTACCTCTTCTCTGCGAGTGTGGCGGTCACGGCGGCCTGCACCCCCTGCCCGGCCGCGATGATCGGCTCGACGGAACGCAATGTGCGGCACAGCACGAACGCGCCCTCCAGGGCCGTCAGGGTGATGACCGCCAGTCGCCTGTTGGTTGCCTCGTCGACGTCGAGTTGGCCGAACCAGCGTGCGAGACCGGTGAGCCAGTTCTCGAACACCGTCGCGGACTCCTGCCGCAGCACTTCATTGGTGCTCGCCACCTCCAGCGCGATGGTTTCGATCGAGCACGCCTCGGAGTAGTCCTGAGACTGCAGGAGCCGGCCGGCGCTCTCGAACAGCTGGGGGATGCCGGTGGCCGGGTTCGTGTCTGCCAGTTGCGCACCGACGAATTCGCCGTAGCGGATGCCCTCCGATCGGATGACCTCGACGCTGATGGCTTCCTTGCCCCCGGGAAAATGGTGGTAGATCGAACCGAACGGGGCCTTCGCCGCCCCCGAGATCTGTTTCAGCCCGGTGGCCGACATGCCCTGGCGACGGTACAGCTCCGCCGTGGCCTGCAGGATCCGCTCCCGCGTGCCCAACTCTGCCAACTTCGCCTCCTTGCATGGTCGTGCACATCATCCTAGCCTGTACTGAATAGAACGATCTATCTAGGAGTCGTCATGCCGGTGATCGAGCTTCCGTCGGGACCCATCGCATACGAGGACACCGGCGGTGACGGACCGGTCCTGGTATTCGGTCACGGTCTGCTCATGGATGGCAGGCAGTGGCGCAAGGTCATACTGCTGCTGCCCGGATATCGCTGCATCACACCGACACTGCCGATGGGTGCGCACACGGCGCCGATGAGGCCGGATGCCGACCTGACCGAACAGGGTGTGGCGGGCATCCTCGCCGACTTCCTCGATGCGCTCGACCTGAAGGACGTCACCCTGGTGCTCAACGACTGGGGCGGCGGGCAGTTCCTGATCACCGACGGCCGCGACGCGCGGATCGGGCGCCTGGTCCTCGCATCGTGCACCGCGTTCGACAACTACCCACCCGCACCTGCGCGCCCGGCCGCGGCGCTGTGCCGGCTTCCGGGCGGTGGACGGTTGCTCACCAAGATGTTCGGCACCAGGTTCTTCCGGCACAGCCGCCTGGCGTACGGCGCGTTGAGCAAGGCGGGGCTGCCCGACGGGTTGTTCGACGAATGGTTCCGGCCTGCCGTCGAAAATGCCGCGGTGCGACGCGATCTCGTCAAATTCGCCACCGGCGCGCCGCCACGTCGTCGCCTGCTCGAACTGTCCGAGCGGTTGCGGACGTTCACCAGGCCGGTGCTGGTGGTGTGGGCACGCGAGGACCGCATGATGCCGCTGGACCACGCCGACCGCCTCGTCGAACTCTTCCCCGACGCCACCAAGGTGATCGTCGACGATTCCTGGACGCTCATCCCCGAGGATCAGCCCGAGGTGATGGCCGGGGCGCTGCGGGAATTCGTCGGGTGATCCGCACAAGAGGCTTGACAACGTACAACCAGATGGTTGTACGTTGTGTGGGTGACCGTGATCGACGAGGACCGGGCCGACGCGCTCTTCCACGCGCTCGCCGACCGCACGAGGCGCGACATCATGCGCCGCGTCCTGGCCGGCGAGCAATCGGTCTCTGCGCTCGCGTCGAAGTACGACGTGAGTTTCGCGGCGGTGCAGAAGCATGTGGCGGTGCTGGAGAAAGCCGGCCTGCTCACGAAACGGCGCCGTGGTCGCGAGCAGCTCGCCAGCGGCGACGTCGCAACAGTGCGGTCGGTGAGCCAGATGCTCGCAGAGCTGGAACAGATCTGGCGCGGCCGCATCGCGCGTATCGACCAACTCATCTCATCCGAACCGCTCAAGGAGGACTGACATGCCCGTGACCGATGTGAAGCACGACCTCGATACACTCACCCTGACCATCACGGCCGAGTTCGCCGCGCCGGTGACGCGTATCTGGCAGATCTACGCCGACCCGCGCCAGCTCGAAAAGGTCTGGGGCCCGCCGAGCCACCCGGCCACCGTTGTCGATCACGACCTGCGGCCAGGTGGCCGGGTCACCTACTTCATGACGGGCCCGGACGGCGAGAAGTACGCCGGCTACTGGGAGATCACGGCAGTCGATGAACCGCACAGCTTCTCGTTCCTCGACGGGTTCGCTGACGAGGACTTCAACCCCAACACCGACCTGCCCGTGTCGACCAACGTCTATACGTTCACCGAACACGACGGCGGCACACGTGCGACCTATGTGGGCACATATGCCTCCGCCGAGGCGTTGCAGCAGGTACTCGACATGGGCGTGATCGAGGGTGCGTCGTCGGCCATCAACCAGATCGACGCGCTGCTCACTGCGTGACGCCCACCCGCACGTCGGGCGCGCCGAGGCGTGCGGCGTCCGCGGTGTAATCATCGAGCTGGTGCTGGGATTCCCGCTCGGCGGCCACGCGGGCGTCGTAATGCTCGATCTCCCGGGCGATGTCGGTCTGACTCCACCCGAGCACCGGTGCGATCAGGTCGGCGACCTCCCGCGCGGCGGCGACTCCGCGGTCGGCCACCTCGATCGAGATCCGGGTACGGCGGGTCAGCACGTCCTCCAGGTGCCGCGCCCCCTCGTGGCTCGCCGCGTAGTACGCCTCCACCTTGAGATACTCCGGAGCGCCCGCCAAGGGAACACCGAGATCGGGTCGATGCGCGATGATTTCGAGCAACTCGTCGGTCAGGGTGCCGTAACGCCCCAGCAGATGCGCGACCGTCGTCACCGCCAGACCGGTGTCCTCGGCGGTGTGACGGCGCGCGTTCCACGCGGCCGGGTAACCGTCCGCGCCGAGCAGTGGCACGCGCTCGGTGCACGAGGACGGCACGGCACGACCGAGACCCCTGACCGCGAGATCCACGGCATCCTTTGCCATCACGCGGTAGGTGGTGTACTTGCCGCCTGCGATGACCGTGAGGCCGGGAACAGGGGAGGCGACCGCATGTTCGCGCGAGAGCTTGCTCGTGGAGTCGGACTCCCCGGCCAGCAGCGGGCGCAGCCCCGCGTACACGCCGACCACGTCGTCCGCGGTGAGCGGATCGGCGAGCAGCGTGTTGACGTGCCCGAGCAGGTACTCGATGTCGGCGCGGCTCGCCGCGGGGTGCGCCAGGTCGAGTGACCAGTCGGTGTCGGTGGTCCCGACGATCCAGTGGCTGCCCCACGGGATCACGAACAGCAGGCTCTTCTCGGTGCGCGTGATGATGCCGGTCGACGAGTTGATCCGGCTGCGGGGCACCACGAGGTGCACCCCTTTGGACGCCCGCACGCGGAACTGGCCCTGACCACCGGCCATGCCCTGCGTCTCGTCCGTCCACACCCCGGTCGCGTTGATGACCTGCTTTGCGCGGACCTCGAACTCACGTCCGCCGTCCAGATCACGCACCCCGACGCCGGCCACGCGCTCGCCGTCGCGTACGAAACCCGTCACCCGGGTGCTGTTCGCGCACACCGCGCCGAAGTGTGCGGCCGTGCGCACGAGCATCATGGTGTGGCGGGCGTCGTCCACCTGCCCCTCGTAGAACCGGATCGCGCCGCGGATCGCCGGACTGCCCGACGGGAACGATTCGAGTGTCCTTGCACGGCCCAGATGTTCGTGGTGGCCGGGCACACCGCGTCCCGCGCCCATGACGTCGTAGACACCGATACCCAGACCCGCGTAGGCGCGGTCGAACCGCGTCTGCAGCGGGTAGATGAACGGCACGGGCCGGGCCAGGTGCGGGCACAGCGTGTTGAGCACCAGCGAGCGTTCACGCAGTGCCTCGAACACCAGCGAGAAGTTGAACTGCTCGAGATAGCGCAGCCCGCCGTGGAAGAGCTTGCTCGACCGGCTCGACGTGCCCGACGCGTAGTCACGTGCCTCGACCAGTCCGACCCGCAGCCCGCGCGTGGCGGCGTCGAGCGCGGCGCCCGCGCCCACCACGCCGCCACCGACGACGAGGACGTCGAACTCGTCACTCGCGAGCCGGTCGAGTGCCGCGGCGCGACGAGCCGGACTCAGCGGATAAGCACCCACGGTCACTGGACGTCCACCCAATCAAGTGTGCGCTCAACGGCTTTGCGCCAGCCGGTGTACCCGGTGGTGCGCTGCTCCTCGGTCCACTGCGGGTCCCAGCGGTGCGACTCGTTCCAGTTCTCGCGCAGTTCGTCGGTGTTGCGCCAGAAGCCGACCGCCAGGCCCGCGGCGTAGGCGGCGCCGAGCGCGGTGGTCTCGGCGACCACGGGCCTGCTCACCGGGACACCGAGGATGTCGGCCTGCATCTGCATGCACAGGTCGTTGACCGTGACCCCGCCGTCGACCTTCAGAACATCGAGGTGCACACCGGAATCGGCCTCCATGGCCTCGGCGACGTCGCGGCTCTGGTAGCAGATCGACTCCAGCGTCGCGCGCGCCAGGTGCGCGTTGGTGTTGTAGCGGCTCAGTCCGACGATCGCGCCGCGCGCATCGCTGCGCCAGTACGGCGCGAACAGCCCGGAGAAGGCGGGTACGAAGTACACACCGCCGTTGTCGTCCACCAGGCGTGCGAGGGATTCGCTCTCGGCCGCGGAGTCGATGACGTGCATCTGGTCGCGCAGCCACTGCACGGCCGAACCCGTCACCGCGATCGACCCCTCCAGCGCGTACACCGGTGCGTCGTCACCCAGCCGGTAGCACACCGTGGTGAGCAGACCGTTCTTGCTGCGCACCGGGGTGGTGCCGGTGTTGAGCAGCAGGAAGTTGCCGGTGCCGTAGGTGTTCTTGGCCTCGCCCGGCGCGAAGCAGACCTGACCGAACATGGCCGCCTGCTGGTCACCCAGGTCGCCGGTGAGCGGAATCCCGCCGTACGGACGGGAACTGGTCGTGGTGCCGTATCCGGCCGGATCCGACGACGGCCGGATCTGCGGGAGCATCGAGCGGGGGACACCGAAGAAGCCGAGCAGTTCGTCGTCCCAGTCGAGGGTCTCCAGATCCATCAGCATGGTGCGGCTCGCGTTGGTCACGTCGGTGACGTGCACACCTCCGGACGTGCCACCGGTCAGATTCCACAGCAGCCACGAGTCAGTGGTGCCGAACAGTGCGTCGCCCATCTCGGCGTCCTCGCGGACGCCCGGCACGTTCTCCAGGATCCACTGGATCTTGCCGCCCGCGAAGTACGTCGCGGGCGGCAGACCCGCCTTCTCGCGGATCACATCGCCGCGGCCGTCGCGGTCGAGGGCGGCCGCGATCGAGTCGGTGCGGGTGTCCTGCCACACGATCGCGTTGTAGTAGGGCCGCCCGGTGCGCCGGTTCCACACCACGGTGGTCTCGCGCTGGTTCGTGACACCAAGTGCGGCAAGGTCGCTCGGTTGCAGCTTGGCGGCGTTGAGCGCGCTCTGCACCGCAGAACTCGACCGTTCCCAGATCTCCACCGGGTTGTGCTCGACCCAGCCCGGACGCGGCAGGATCTGTTCGTGCTCCAGCTGGTGGCGGGCCACCTCGTTGCCGGCGTGGTCGAAGATCATGAAACGGGTCGACGTGGTGCCCTGGTCGATGGCACCGACGAAGTCAGCCATGGGAAGTCCTTTCGGGAGAGGGGAGATCAGACCGCGGATGCGGCTGCGGTACGGGAGGTTTCGTCGTCGAGCATGGGTGGGTCGGCGGGCAGGAACCGTTCGATCAGGTAGCGGTAGGCCGCGGCGCCGACGAGCGCGCCGATCAGCGGCCCGACGATGGGCACCCAGAAGTACAGCAACCCGGTCTGGTCATGGAACGCCGTGCTGTACCCGGTGATGTAGGACGCCAGGCGCGGCCCGAGGTCGCGCGCCGGGTTGATCGCGTACCCGGCGTTGGTGCCCCACGCCATGCCGATCCCGACGACGACGAGACCGATGATCACCGGCGCGAGCCGCGTCCACGGACCGTGGTTGCGCGCGTCGGTCAGCGCCATCACGAGGAACAGCAGGATCGCGGTGCCGACGATCTGATCGAGCAGTGCGGTGCCCTGGCTGATGGGGAGCGCACCGTTGCCGGGAAGTGTCGAGAAGATGCCCTGCGTGGCGATCGTGTGATCCGGATCGACGTTGGCGATGGCTTCGCTGTAGGTGACGCGCACGATCAGCGCGGCCGCGAAGGCGCCGAGTAGCTGAGCGATGCTGAACGGAAGCACCTTGCGCCACGGGAAGTCCCGGAACACCGCCATCGCGAGGGTGACGGCCGGGTTGAGGTGTGCACCGCTGATCCGCGCGGCGGTGTAGACGCCGAGGATCACGCCCAGACCCCAACCCCACGAGATCGAGTCGTGGTCGCCGAGTGACCCGTCGCCGGTGACCACCTGAGCGACCACGCCCACCCCGAACAGGATGAGGATGAGGGTGCCGGCGAACTCGGCGCAGAGTTCTCCGACGAGTGTTCGTCGTGACATGTTGGTCTCCTTGGCTCTTCGAACCGCATGTGTTGTGCGTCACACGAGGCGTGCGTTGTGAACCTAGAAGCCAGAGGTCGGCCGGGCATCACCCGTCGTTCGGCATCGCCGAACACGGCCCCGGTCGACAATGCCGACCCTCGGGGTCGACATGGTCGAACGATTTGGTGATCCTGAAACTTGTGCCAGGCACTGTGCAGTCCGTGGAACGGGCCGCGGCGATACTGCAGCTACTCGGGATCGAAGACGAGTCCCTCGGGCTCGTGCAGATCGCGGGTGCACTCGGTTTGGCGAAAGGCACCGCGCACGGGTTGTTGCGCACCCTGCACGGTGTCGGCTTCGTCGAACAGGATGCGTCCGGGCGGTATCGACTGGGCCCCGATCTGTTCCACCTCGGTTCGACCCAACTGGATCTCAACGAACTCAAGGCGCGCGCGCTGAACTGGGCCGACGCGCTGGCCGCCCGCACCGGGGAGGCCGTGCGCGTCGCGGCGTTCCGCGCCGGCCGGGCGGTGGTGGCCCACCACGTGTTCCGGGCCGACGCCACCGCGCAGGTGCTGGAGGTCGGCGCGACCGTGCCGTTGCACGCCAGCGCGCTCGGCAAGGTGCTGCTCGCGTTCGATCCTGGCGCGGCGCGCAGCCTGGGCGCCCTCGACAGCCTGACGTACCGGACCATCACCAATCGTGCCCAGTTGCAACACGAACTGGCCGACACGCGCGACCGCGGCTGGGCCGCGTCGGTCGAGGAGGAACAGCCCGGCGTCGCGAGCATCGCCGCGCCCGTCCGCGACCGCGGCGGCTACGTGGTGGCCAGCATCGGCATCAGCGGTGACGTGGAGCGGCTGTGTGACCACCGGGCACGTCCCTTGGAACGGCTCGCCGAACTCGTGGTGCGCGCGGGCCGCTCGGTGTCGCGCGAGTTCGGCCACGGGCGGGAACTGTGACCGAGCGCTACATCGCCGCGCTCGACCAGGGAACGACCTCCACCCGCTGCATCGTCTACGACCACCACGGCAGGCTGGTCTCGGTCGCGCAGCGCGAACACCGCCAGTACTACCCGCGGCCGGGCTGGGTCGAGCACGACCCGACCGAGATCTGGGAGATCGTGCGCCGGATCATCCCGCAGGCCCTCGCCGACGCCGACGTCGAACCGCGCCAGATCATGGCGCTCGGCATCACCAACCAGCGCGAGACCACCGTCGTGTGGGACCGCCACACCGGCAAGCCCGCGCACCGCGCGATCGTGTGGCAGGACAACCGGACCGCGGGTCTGCTGCCGGCCATCGCGGCCGAACTCGACGACGAGACTTTGCTCGCGCGTTGCGGTCTGCCGCTCGCGACGTACTTCTCCGGACCGAAGCTGCGTTGGCTGTTGGACAACGATCGTGACCTGCGCGCCCGCGCCGAGAGCGGGGATCTGCTGTTCGGCACCGTCGATTCGTGGTTGCTGTGGAACCTCACCGGCGGCATCGACGGCGGCGTGCACGCCACCGACGTCACCAACGCCAGCCGCACCATGCTGATGAACCTGGAGACCCTCGACTGGGACGACGAACTGCTCGCGGGCATGCACGTACCGCGACGCATGATGCCCGAGATCCGGCCCACCAACGGGCCGTTCCCGTCGACCGTCGACCCCATCGCGGGCATCCCGATCACCGCGGTCATCGGTGATCAGCAGGCATCCCTGTTCGGCCAGACGGCATTCGAGGCCGGCGAGGCAAAGTGCACGTTCGGCACCGGAAGCTTCGTCCTGCTCAACACCGGCAACGACATCGTGCGGTCGCAGCGTGGGCTGCTCACCACCGTCGCCCGCAAGTTCGACGGTGAGCCCGCGGTGTACGCGCTGGAGGGATCGGTCGCGGTGGCCGGTGCGCTGGTCGCGTGGTCACGCGACAACCTCGGCCTGGTCAAGACCCCGGCCGAGATCGAAACGCTCGCGCGCACAGTCGAAGACAACGGCGGCTGCTACATCGTGCCCGCCTTCTCGGGCCTGTACTCGCCGTACTGGGCCACCGAGGCGCGCGGTCTGGTGGTCGGGCTGACCTCCTATGTCACCAAGGGGCACATCGCCAGAGCCGTGTTGGAAGCCACCGCATGGCAGATCCGCGACGTCATCGACGCGATGAAAGACGACTCCGACATCGCCGTGCGCTCACTGCACGTCGACGGCGGCATGACCGCCGACAACCTGCTCATGCAACTCGTCGCCGACATCCTCGACGCCCCTGTGGTGCGCCCGATGATGGCCGAAACCGTCGCTCTCGGAGCGGCTTACGCAGCCGGTCTGGCCGCAGGGTACTGGTCGGACCGTGCGGTGCTGCGATCCAACTGGCGCCGCGCGGCCGAGTGGCGGCCCAGCATGGACCCCGCCCGACGCCAACGCGAACTCGACGACTGGCACCGCGCCGTGCAGTTGGCCATCAGCTGGGGTGACGGACGCCGCGACGCCGTCAGCGCGCCAGGTTCGCAGCGGCCCACTGCCGAGCAGTCGTCGTCTTGATCCCCTTGGCGGCATTGAATGTCCGCGACACCGGCCATGCCACGCCGACGCCCTGTGCGAACACCGCGCGGTATTTCTTCATCGTGTCGTCGGGGTCGGCCGCGAGTTCGGTGCGCAGATGCTCTGTGCTCCACTGGATCCGCCGGACCTCGGTGTCCAGGACGTCGTCGACGAGATCGGCGAGCTGTCCGTAGCTGATGGTGTCCCCGGCGACGTGGACGACCTGATCCTCGATGCGCGGCTCGGCGTAGAGGATCTCGGTGGTGAGCCGCCCGATGTCCTCGGGTGTGGTGAGGGTGACCTCGGTACCCCAGTCGCCAAGCGCGTGAACGGTGTTCGACTGCAGATCGACCACGCCGAACGCGGGTTCGAACAGGAAGCTGGTGAACATCCCGGTCGAGACGATGATCCAGTGCGTTTTGTCCTGGCCCCGCAACAGATCCCGTACGTCGAGTTGCTCGTCGAACAGGTTCTGCGGGCTGCCACGGCCGATGAGGTCGTAGTCGACACCGAACTGCCACGGCAGAAATCGTGCGACACCAGCCTCGATTGCGGCCCGCGCGAGCTTGCGCTGGGTCCCCGGCCCCGCGGCGAAACCGATGCAGCTGACCACCGTGTCATACCGGCTGAAGATCGTCGCGAGTTCGGCCACCGATGCGCTTGTGACATCGGCATATTCGACGGCAACGTTCTTGGTCGCGAACTGGGCGACCTGGCGGCCACGGTCCGGAGCGGCCGAACGCCGCAGCAGCACCGTGACCGTGTCGTGGCGGCCCGTGTCGCGGATGCGTGACGACAGCGCGTCGATGACGGCTGCCCCGAGCTCACCGGCCCCGATGATCAGATAGTTGACGTGTTCGTCGAAACCCATGCGCGATGCAACGCGCCGAGCACCGGATCTCTTCCGCGTTGCGGCCGGTTGGTCAGCTGAAGCGGATGTTGGCGGTCGCCAACCCGAAGATCTTGCGGCCCCCGGACTTCGCGGCGACGATCACCACACCGGTACGGGTTTCGGGATCCAGCGACTTGATGCGCCCGCTGTACTCGATCTCGGTGCCCTCGGCGGGCACCACGGCGGGCTGCGACAGCCGCACCGCGTAACGGGTGATCGCGCCCGGGTCCCCGGACCACGACGAGACGAACCCGGCGCCCAGGCCCATGGTGAGCATGCCGTGCGCGATCACGTCGGGCTGCCCCGCGAGCTTGGCGATGTTCTCGTCCCAGTGCAGCGGGTTGGCGTCGCCGGCAACGCCTGCGTAGTTCACCAGGTCGCCACGCGACAGGCGCGCGGTGTGCACCGGCAGTTCGTCGCCGACCTTGAGGTCGTCGAAGTTCAGCGAGTTCGGCGTGCGGGTCGCGCCGCCCTGGGCGATGCGGAGTTCGCCCTCAGGACGCACGGTCTTCTCGTAGGGGGCGTTGGTCTCCTCCACACCGAGCATGTTGATGCCGTGCATCATGACGCCCTGCACGGCCGGGCGGATCGCGGGATCGACGTCCTCGGCCGTGATGCCGACGACCGTGGTGTGCAGCGTGTGCACCACTTCGCCCGCGGTGTCGGTGAATGTGTTGGTCACGGTGATGAGGTCACGGCCGGCGATCCGGCGCACCGAGGTCAGCTCGATGTCGATGCGCAGTTCGTCGCCCTCGACGATCGGGCGGTGCTGCTCGAAGACCTCTTCGGTCTGCAGGTACATGTCGTAGCCGACGACGACCGATTCGAACATGCGCTGATTGCATGCCATGGCCGGCGCAGAGGTGAACGTCAGCGGCGCGATCAGGCCGGGATGCCCCAGGTCAGCGGCGGTGGCGAGGTTCCAGTGCGCAGGATGGTAGTCCTGCACGGCACGGGCGAACTCGCGTACCTTCTCGCGGCCCACCAGATAGGTGTCTTCCATCTGGTAGTAGTGGCCGACCCGCGATTCGAGCGTCGACGTATCTGCTGGTGCGGTCATGGATCTGCTCAACTTTTCTATCGGCGTGTGCGCTCAGAGCGACCCAAGCACCCTAGCGTGCGAGCCGTGAACCGCCGAAATGCACAATCCGTCGGCCGGCGGGATGTTCCGTATACCGCAACACCGGCCG
>Ga0182740_1000684_pt1 | contig 30950 bp, 29 predicted proteins | sample eDN5th37CKraftBY_FD_128872 | JGI IMG/M metagenome (GOLD analysis project Ga0182740, IMG submission 128872) | Enriched backyard soil microbial communities from Emeryville, California, USA - eDNA 5th pass 37_C Kraft BY (version 2) (version 2) | ecosystem: Environmental > Terrestrial > Soil >...
AACTACAAACCGGCAGGACTCACCGAGGGAGAGGAGAGGCGGTCCAATGGCGGATTCCAGCTTCGACGTCGTCAGCAAGGTCGATCGTCAGGAGGTTGACAACGCGCTTAACCAGGCCGCCAAAGAGCTGGCCACCCGTTTCGACTTCCGCGGCACCGACACCACCATCGCCTGGAAAGGCGACGAGGTGATCGAACTCACGTCCAGCACGGAGGAGCGCGTCAAAGCCGCCGTCGACGTCTTCAAGGAGAAGCTGGTCCGACGCGACATTTCCATGAAGGCCTTCGACGCCGGCGACCCGCAACCCAGCGGCAAGACCTACAAGGTGACCGGCACCATCAAGCAGGGCATCAGCAGCGAGCAGGCCAAGAAGATCACCAAGCTCATCCGCGACGAGGGCCCCAAGGGCGTCAAGGCGCAGATCCAGGGCGACGAGATCCGCGTCAGCTCCAAGAAGCGCGACGACCTGCAGGCCGTCATCGCGCTGCTCAAGGGCTCCGACCTCGACGTCGCCCTGCAGTTCGTGAACTACCGCTGACCTGTCCACCTCGAAACTGACGAAAATGCCGCTCAGAGGCCTTCTGAGCGGCATGTTCGTCGCTTTCGGCGTCAGCGCCGCGGGGCCAGGGCGAGTAGCGCGGGATGAAGCGGTGCATGACGGCCGCGCCGAGGCCCGACACCGCACCGAGGGCCGCCGCCGCGCAGCCGAGCGGGGCGACAGCGGCGACGAGTCCGACCGCCAGCGGTCCGAGGAACATGCCGCTGTCGTGCATGAGCCGCCACGCCGCGAGGAACTCGGCCCGGGTCGCCGGCGGCGCGACGTCGGCGCCGAGGGTCATGATGACGCCGTTCCCCAGCCCGTTGCCCACACCCATGAGCACCGCGACGGCCGTCATCCCGACCACGGTGGTGGTGAACGGCAGCACCACGAACGACACCGTGATCACCATGAGCGACGGCACCGCGACCAGGCGCCGCCCGTAGCGGTCCATGACCTGCCCGGCGGGATACGAGCACAGCAGGTCGGCCAGCGCGCCGATCCCGAACACCAGCGAGGCCGTCGCGGCGTGCAGACCGAGGTGGTCGGCCCACGGCGGCAGCACGGCGTCGCAGGAGGCGCGGGCCGCGCCCATCAAGAGCGCACCTGTCCCGAGGGTGGCGAGCAGCACGCGGTGGCGCCGCAGATTCTGCCGCAGCGGCACGCCGCCCGGTTCGGTGTCCGGCGGTCGCGGCGGATCGTCCATCCGCGCCATGAGGTAGCCCGCGAGCACGACGCCGACGGACTGCACGGCAAAGCCGCCGCGGGTGCCCACGGCGAGGATCACCAGCGCCCCGAGGAACGGGCCGACGAAGTAGCCCAGCCCCACGTCAGCGCGAACATCGCCATGGCGCGTGCCCGCATGGGCAGCGGCACCACCTCGGCCAGATAGCTCTGCCTGGCCAGGCCCACACCGCGCTGGCCAGACCGGTGAACGCCACGCCGACCGCCAGCACGACGGGATTCGGCGCCGCGAGGCACATGAGCACCCCGACGGCGCCGATGCTCGAGCCGACGATGATCGACCGCCGCTCACCGAAGCGGGCCACCACCCGCCCGGCGGGCAGGTCGCCGAGGACGGCGCCGAGTCCGACGAGCGCGATGATCGCCCCTGCTGTGCCGACCGACGCGCCGAGGTTACGCGCGATGAGCGCGACGACGGATTGCGCCTGCGCCCTGCCCGATCCCGAAGACGGCCGACGGGATGTTTGACCGTGGCGGCCAAGGAACGAAGTGCGCCTGCGGTGACGGGCCCGCTCACGCGGTGGATTCGGCGGCGGTGCGGGAATGCCGGCTGGGCTGATACGCCAGGCCGTAATGCCCGCGCAGCGTCGTGGCGGTGTACTCGGTACGGAACAGCCCGCGGCGCTGCAGGATCGGCACGACGTGCTCGATGAAGTCCTCCAACCCGCCCGGCAGGTACGGCGGCATGACGTTGAAGCCGTCCGCCGCGCCCTCGGTGAACCACTCCTCGAGGTTGTCGGCGACCTGCTCGGGTGTGCCCGCGAAGGTGCGGTGTCCGCGCCCGCCACCGAGTTTCGCGATCAACTGCCGCACGGTCAGCGACTCGCCGGCTGCGAGGTCCTTCACCAGTTGGTAGCGGCTCTTGTTGCCCTGGATCTGCTCGATCGGCGGCAACGGAGGCAGCGGCGCGTCGAGCGAATGCGCGGTCAGGTCCACCCCGAGCATCTGTGACAGTTGGCGTAGCGAGTACTCCGGCGAGATGAGATCGGTGAACTCCTGCTCGAGTTCCTGTGCGACCCGCTCGGTCTCGCCGAGGTACACGACAACCCCCGGCAGGATCTTCACGTCGTCCGGGCTGCGGCCGAACTTCACGGCGCGGGCCTTCACGTCGCGGTAGAACGCCTTGCCCTCGTCGAGGCTGCGCTGCGCGGTGAAGATCGCCTCGGCGTACCGGGCCGCGAAATCCTTTCCGGTCTCCGACGATCCGGCCTGTACCAGCAACGGGTGGCCCTGCGGCGAGCGCGGCGAGTTCAGCGGCCCCCGCACCCGGAACCGCTCGCCGTCGTGGTCGATCCGATGCACCTTGGTGGGATCGGCGAAGATCCCGCTGTGCTCGTCGAGCACCAGCGCGTCGTCTTCCCAGCTGTCCCACAATGCCGTTGCGACATCGAGGAACTCGGCGGCACGCGCGTAACGGCCGGCGTGGTCGGGAATGCCGTCGTAGCCGAAGTTCGCCGCTTCGTCCTCCCCCGCCGAGGTGACGATGTTCCACCCGGCACGGCCACCGCTGATGTGGTCGAGCGACGCGAACGCGCGGGCCAGCGTGTACGGCGCGTTGTAGCCGGTGCTCGCGGTCGCGATCAGGCCGATGCGCTCGGTGACGACGGACATCGCGGTGAGCAACGTGATGGGCTCGAAGATGTTCTGGGAATTGTGCTTGACGCGCGGACCCACGGCCAGCGTGTCGGCGAAGAACACCGAGTCGAGCCTTCCGCGCTCGGCGAGTTGCGCGAGACGCTGGAAGTGCTTGACGTCGATCAGGTTCCGCGGATCGGTGCGCGGATGACGCCAGGCGGCCTCGTGATGGCCGACGCCCATGAGGAATGCGTTGAGATGGAGTTGTCGTGGCTGTGCCGTCATTCTTGTGGTTGTCCTTCTGTTTTCAGTTGGTGTTGCGCCAGCCCGACAACCGTCCTTCGATCGCCACGAGGATGCCGTTGAACACCACCCCCACCAGCGCGATCGTGACGATGCCGGCGTACATGTTCGGGATCTGGAAGTTGAGTTGTGAAGCGGTGATCAGGTATCCCAGACCGGCTTTGGCGCCGACCATCTCCGCGGCGATGAGCACCAGGATCGAGGACGCCGCCGCCATGCGCAGGCCGGTGAAGATCGTCGGTACGGCCGCAGGCAGGACCACTTTCTGGAACAACCGGATTGGGCTCAGGCCGAGCGACCTGGCCGATTTGATCAGCAGCGGGTCGACGGTGCGGACCCCCGAGATGGTGTTGAGCAGGATCGGGAACGACGACGCGTACACGACCAGCGCGACCTTCGAGGTCTCCCCGATGCCCAGGATGAGGACGAACACCGGCAGCAGTGCCAGCGCCGCAGTGTTGCGGAACAATTCGAGGATGGGGTTGAGAAAGTCCGCGACGGGCCGATACCACCCGATGGCCACGCCGAGCGGAATGCTCACCAGGATCGCCAACGCGAAACCGATCAGGGCCCGTGACAGGCTGGCCGAAACATGTTCCCACAGCTGACCGTTACCGAGCAGCGTGAACCACGCCTGCACAACGTGGCTAAGCGGCGGAAGGAAGACGTTGTCCACCATTCCGATTCGCGGCGCAGTCTCCCAGACTCCGAGAAACAGCGCGATGACGACGACGGGGCGCACCAGCCGCCAGGTGAGTGCGCGGAATCTCCGGCCGCGTCCAGCTTGGGGTTCAGCTGGTGGAATAACCACCGGTGTGTCGGCGTCCAGCACCGCTGCCGGGCTAGGCATGCGAAACCTCCTCGGTCTGTGCGCGTTGCACCTCGTCGTGCAGCAACGACCAGATGTGGTGTCGTTGTTCGCGGAACCCGGAACTCGAACGCACGTCCTCGCCGCTACGGTCGATGTCGACGTCGACGATCTTCTTGATCCGCCCGGGCCTCGACGTGATCACCGCGACGCGTTGCCCGAGGTACAGCGCCTCGTCGATGCCGTGTGTGATGAACAGGATGGTCTTGCCGGTGGCACGCCAGATCCGCAGCAGTTCGTCCTGCAGGGATTCACGGGTCTGCGCGTCGAGTGCCGCGAACGGTTCGTCCATCAACAGGACCTCCGGATCGAACGCCAGGCTGCGCGCGATCGCCACCCTTTGCTTCATCCCGCCGGACAACTCGTGCGGATAGCGGTCGGCAAAGGCGTGCAGCCCCACCAGTTCCAGGTAGTGCTCGGCGCGTTGTCTGCGCTCCGCGGCGGGCAGGCCCTTGGCTTCCAGGCCGAACTCGATGTTCTTGCGCGCCGTCCGCCACGGCAGAAGGGCGTACTGCTGGAAGACGATGCCGCGATCGAGCCCGGGTCCGGTGACCGGGGCGCCGTCGAGCAGGATCTCTCCCGATGTGGGACTGCTCAGTCCACCCAACAGGTCCAGCAGGGTCGACTTCCCACACCCGCTGGGACCCACCAGAACCAGGAACTCGCCGGCAGCCACGTCGATGCTGATGTCCTGGACGGCGGTGAATTTGGCCTTCTCACCGCGGATGTCGAATTGCTTGGTGACGTTGCGGAGACGCAACTTCGGTTCGGTGCTCATTTCTTCGCCAAGGTTTGACCGTCGGGACCGCTGGTTTCGTCGTAGGTGCCGTTGGCGTAGGGGTTGAACTCGTTGGCGTAGAGGTCTTTCGCCTTCAGTTGGCCTTCTCCGAGTTCGCCGTTGCGCACCAGCCAGTCGATCCACGTCTGCAACTCGCGCTCGGCGATCACCGCGCCGGGCACCGGAAGCCCTGAGCTGCGCCAGTACTCGATGGTCCTGGTGTCCTCGTTGCGCTGGCGCTTGTTGATGATCTCGCGGAACTTGGCGACCACCTCATCGCGCGGCGTGACCTGGGTCCAGCGGATCGCGCGTGCCGTGCCCTGCACGAAATCGGCGGCGGCGTCCCGGTTCCTGGCGATGAAGTCGTCACGCATGACGTAACTGCCGTAGCTGAAGGCCCCGAACAGTGCCTTGTCGGTGAACAGCGGCCGGATCCCCCCGCGCTCCTGCGCGGTCTCACGCCAGATGCCGTTCATGGCCGCGACGTCGATCTGCTTCTCCCGCAACGCCTGTTCGGTGTTCACCGGTGGCACGACCGTCAGCGTCACGGTCTTGATCTCGTCGTTGGACAGGCCCTGCTGAGCGAGCCACTCGCGAGTCAGGAACTCGTGGTGTGCGCCGAGGGTGTTCATGCCGACCTTCTTGCCGATCAGGTCACGCGCGGAACGGATCGGGCTGTCCTCCAGCACGAAGTACCCGGTGTACTCGCCGTCATCGGCGCCGTAGGAGCTGAGCACCGAGGTGATCGGGGCGCCCGCGGCGTTGAGTTTCACCACGGCACCGTTGAACGCCGAACCGACGTCGATATCGCCGGTGGCCACCGACTGGATGTCCTGCGGCCCGCTGGTGGTGTTGCCGACCCAGTCCAGCTGGATCTTGTCGTAGTAGCCGAGTTCTTCTGCGAGTTCCTGGAATTCGACCTGACCGGTCCAGCCCTGATATCGGACCACGGTCTTGCCGTCGACGGTCTGCGCGGAATTCCCCGATGATCCGCACGCCGTCAGCACCAGGGCGGCTGTGGCCAGTAGTGCTCCGATCGGTGCGAACACCGAACGTGGTGGCCGCATGACGGCCCTCCCCCCATTGACGAGCTTGTGACGAACTCGGCCATGGTGGCAACAAATCGGTGCTGGGTAACCCTTTGAACTCGCGGGGAGTCGAACCCCCGGGCTCATCCCGATTTAGCGTCGAGAGGAACGAAAATGCCGCGTGGAGCGTGTCCACACGGCATTTTCGCCGCTTTCGGCGGAAGCGGTAACGGGACGAGGTGGCGCTTACAGGTCGTGGCCGATGTAGACGCTCTTGGTCCAGGTGTAGAAGTCCACGGCGCGCTCGCCTTGCTCGCGGAATGTGTTGGTCGAGGAGTCGCGAACCCCGCCGAACGGCACGTTCAGGTCGAGCCCGGTCGTCGGACGATTGATCTTGACCACGCCGACCTGCGCCCGCGCGGCGAAGTGGTAGGCCTTGCCCAGGTCCCGGGTGCAGACCCCGGCGGTGAGCCCATAAGACGAGTCGTTGACAAGGTCCAGTCCCTGTTCGTAGTCCGCCACATCGATGACGCCGACGACCGGACCGAACACCTCATCGGTGGCAAGCGGATGATCGTGCAAGACCCCTGAGACCACAACCGGCGCAAGGAACTGCGCCTCGTGGTCGCGGACCTCTCCGACGTCGAACCCCGCTTCGGACGCGGCACGGATCGCCGCGACATCCTTGGCAAGTTGGGCTTCGGAGACCACCGGGCCCATGGTGGTGCCAGGGTCCAGACCGTTCCCAGGTTTGACGGCGCGCGCCTTCTCGCGCAGGGCTTTGACGAAGACCTCGCGGACACCCGGGGTGACATAGACCCTCGATGTCGCGGTGCATGCCTGACCGGTGAGGCTGAACGCGCCTGCGGCGACGGTGGCCGCGGCGGCCTCGACGTCGGCGTCGTCGAGCACCAAATAGGCGTTCTTGCCGCCCATCTCAAGCTGCACGCGCGCGTTGCGCGCGTTGAGGACGTCACGGATCGCCATGCCGACCCCGGTGGACCCGGTGAAGGACACGGCAGCGATGCCTTGGTGGCGGATCAGCGTGTCACCGGCGACGGAGCCGGAGCCGTGCACCACGTTGAGCACTCCGGCAGGAAGTCCGGCATCGACCAGAGCGGTGGCCAGGTGGTTGATCGACAAGGGTGTGAGCTCGGCAGGCTTGATCACCACGGCGTTGCCGGATACCAAAGCCGGAGCCATCTTCCAGGCGGGGATCGCGATCGGGAAGTTCCACGGGGTGATCAACCCGACCACGCCGAGCGGTTCTTGGCGGGTGTGAACGCTGGTGTTCGGCATCGTGCTTGGCAGCGTCTCGCCGCCTGTTCGCCAACCGGCAGAGCCGAAGAACCGCAGCACGTCGATGGCGCGGCGCACCTCCCCCATCGCCTCGGCGCGGGTCTTGCCCTCCTCGCGCGTGAGGTCGGTCGCGATATCTTCGTGTCGCCGGCGCAGCAGGTCGGCAGCATCCATGAGGATGGCGCCACGCTGCATGGGGCTCAACGCAGCCCAGCCCGGCTGTGCGTCCGAGGCAGCAGCCACTGCGTCGTGCACGTCTGCGACGCCGGCGGAAGGCGCGACGGCGACGACCTCGTCGGGGTTCGCGGGGTTGCGGCGCTCGAAATCAGGGTCGCCGACCCAGGCCCCTGCGATCAGGTTCTGGGCGTTGATCATGTTGTCTCCTGGAGTCTGTCGGTTGGGATTGGCTCAGGGCTGCTAGAGGTGGGCGAGCATGCCGCCGTCGCAGCGCACGGCGCTGCCGGTGATGTACGAGGCTGCGGAACTGCACAGGAAAGCGGCAAGCGCACCGAATTCGTCGGGCGTCCCGTAGCGACCGGCCGGGATTTTCGCCTGCGAGGCGGCACGGACCTCCTCGGGGGTGCAGCCCTGACGTTGGGCGGCAGCCTCGTCCAGGGCAGCGACACGGTCGGTGGCGATGCGGCCGGGCAGCTGCAGGTTCACTGTGACTCCATCGGCGGCCACCTCGGAGGCGAGGGTCTTCAGATACGCCGCAAGGCCGGCACGTCCGATGTTGGAGGCAACCAGCATCGGGAGCGGGTCTTGCACACCGCTTGAGCCGATCGCGAGGATGCGTCCCCAGCCCTGTGCGCGCATGTGCGGCAAGGCCCGCTTCACCAGCACCACATGAGCTTTCAGCAGTAGGTCTCCGATGGTGTCGATGTCCTCGGCGTCCAGGTCGGCAGCGGCGCCGGGCTTGGGGCCCGGCCCGTTGAGGACGACGATGTCGGGCTCGCCATAGGCCTCGCGCGTCACGGTGAGCAGATGCTCGACTGCTCGTGGTTCGGTGAGGTCGACGGGGACCGCGGTCGCCGAGGGCAGTGAGGCAGCGAGTCGCTCGGCGCGCTCGGCGTTGCGGCCGGTGATGACCACGTGGGCGCCTTCGTTTGCGAGTGCCCGTGCGGTCGCCGCTCCGAGGCCCGCGGTGGAGGCGAGCACGAGCGCGACGCGGTCCTTGATTTTCAGATCCATTCAACGTCCTTCGACGGTGTCGATGTGTGTGGCCAGGACAGGTGCCAGGCAGTCGGGCAGGCTCCGCCCGGGTGGTCGTACGCCGGACTCGGCGATCAGTCCGCGTCGGCGCAAACACTCCTTGCGCACTGCCAGCGCGATGCCCACCTGCTGCTCGAACGTGATCAGGGGCAGGTGGTCCAGGAGCGCAGCCCGGGCCTTCATCCGATCCCCGTCCCGCCAGGCGCGGACCGTGGCGACCAGCGCCTCGGGGTAAGAGAACCCGGTCATGGCGCCGGCTGAGCCGCACGCGAGCTCGTCGAGCAGGTTGATCCCGCCCAACCCGCCGAAGACGGGAACGTCGACGCGTCTGGTCAGCTCGGCAACGGCCACCGGAGTGGGAGGCGCTTCTGCCTTGACCGCGGTCACAAACGGCGATTGGGCGACCACGTCACCCAGCACACCGGCGGACACATGAACACCGCTGATGATCGGGTAGTCCTGCACGACGACGTCGGCGCCGGTGGCTTCGTTGACCGCGCGCAAATGCGTTGCGAGGGTGGCGCGGTCGGCGCTGTTGGCCTGCACCATGACCCCGGCGAGCCGTTCACCGACCAGCTCGACGGCCATCCGCGCCTCGTCGATGACAGGCGCGGTGGCCAGGCTGGTGCAGCCCACCACGAGGGGCAGCTCGGTGGTGTCGAGCACCGTCTCGAGGACCCGGCGCCGTTCTTCCCATGACAGCTTGGCTGCTTCGCCGAAGACACCCAGCACGGTCAGTCCGGTGGCGCCGACTGCCTGGGCGTGTTCGGCCAGCGCGGCGACACCGTTGTCGTCGACCTCGAGGGTGGACCCGGAGAAAGGAGTGGCCAGCACACCCCACACGCCGGGTTGCATCAACTTGTTCATCGGTCACTCCAGTTCGGCTTGCGTTTCTGTTGAAAGGCTTCGACACCCTCGGTGGCGTTCGGGCTGACCAGGGCCTCCATCAACGCCGGCAGCCGCGCGGCATGCGCTTCCCTCGGGCAGAGATGGGCAGTGCGGGTGACGACCTGCTTGATCGCGCGCAACGAGGTGGGCGCGCACGCGAGGATCTGGTCCACCCAACGGTCGACGGCTGCGTCGAGCTCGGCCATGGGCACGACCTCGTTGACCAGGCCCATGTCGGCCATCTCCTGCGCCGAAGCCTTCCGCCCTGTGAGCAGCAAAGACATCGCCTGCGTGTGCGGAATCCGCTCGCGGAGCTTGACCATGCCGCCGTCCAGCGGAACGCGGCCTACCCGCGGCTCGGTGAGGCCGAATGTGGCGTGCTCCGCGGCGATCACGAGGTCTGCGCCGAGCACGGTCTCCATCCCACCCCCAAGTGCGTAGCCGTTGACCCGCGCAATCACCGGTACGTCGAGCGTTTCACGCAGCGACAGTCCCGCGAACCCGTTCGGGTCGAGACTGGCCCAGTAGTCAACGCCGGTCTTGCCGACTCCGCCGACCGACATGTCGGCGCCGGTGCAGAACGCCTTCTCGCCCGCGCCGGTGACCACCACGACGTGAACACTGGGGTCGTTTTCGATCTGATCCCAGATCTCGTTGCACCGCTGGGTGCTCTTCGCGTCGAGCGCGTTGAGCACATGCGGGCGGTCGAAGGTGACGCGGGCGACGTGGCCTTTCACGTCGTAGCGGATCTCGTCGGTCCCCGTTCGGGTCTTCTCGCTCATCGGACTGTCCCCTCGTCGAGGAGGGCGGCGACCTGCTCGTCGGAGTATCCGAGCTCGCGCAGGATCTCCTCGTTGTGTTCGCCTAGCATCGGCGCCGGGCGGCGGGTCGTGTTCGGCGTGCCGCTCAGGCGGATCGGCGCGTTGAGCACCTTGACGGTGCCGGCGTGCGGGTGGTGCATTTCCACGACCATGCCGTTGCACACAGTCTGCTGATCGTCGAGGGCTTCTTTGAGGGTGCGCACGGGTGCGCAGAGGATGTCCTGCTCCTCCAGGCGAGACACGAAATGCTCAGTGGTGTCTTGGGCGAACCGTCGGCGGAAGATCTCCTGCAGTTCGCTTCGATGCTCGATCTGTCCTTCCAGAGTGTCGAAGCCCGGTCTGGTGGAGAGGTCCTCGTCGAACCCGAGGGCTTTCGAGATGTCACGGAGTGGGTTTTCCTTGAACGCTCCGACCATGCACACGGCGCCGTCGGTCGTCTCGAAGACCCCAGTCAATGGCATTGCGGCCCAGTTGATCTCCTCGCCGCGGTTCAGCTGGCCGGCGGCCTCCTGCATCTGCATGTGCAGCATCGAGTCGTACATGTTGACCTGCACCTTCTGGCCTTCGCCGGTGCGGTCCCGAGCGAGCAACGCGAGCAGGATTCCCTGGGCGAGGTGCATACCCGTGGTGTAGTCACACAACGTGGTCGGGTAGACCGTCAGCGGAGTGGCGTCGTCGGCGCGGCGCCACATCACCCCGGAGTACGCCTGGGCGATCGCGTCTTGTCCGCCCTTGTGGGCGTAGGGCCCTGTCTCGCCGAAGCCGGTTCCGGACGCCCAGACGATCCGCGGGTTGAGCTGCTTGCACTCTTCGTAGCCGAAACCCATGCGTTCGATGACGCCGTGGCGAAAGTTGCTGACCACCACGTCGGCCCGCCGTACGAGGTCGCGGATGACGTCCTTGCCTGCGTCGGTGCGGGTGTCGACGGTGATGCTGCGCTTGTTGCGGTTGATCGAGAAGAACACCGGATTGTCCTGTCCTGCGGGGTCCGGGAACGAATTCCGGCTCAAATCACCGACTTTCGGGCGCTCGACCTTGATCACCTCGGCGCCGTAGTCGGCGAGCATCTGCGTGCAGCTGGGACCCATGTAGACCTGGGTGAAGTCGAGGACGACGACTCCGTCGAGGGCGCTGATCATCGGACGGTCTCCTTGTGGTGGTCGGGGCAGTGGTCGGCGGGGGCCACGCTGCCCTCGTCGATCGTGGCGTTGGCGGACGGCTGGTCGCCGGGGTCGGCGCCCTGGTCGCGCATCCTCGTCTGGATTTCGCTTGTGGGGACTTCACGAACGGTGAGCCCCTTGTCCACGGCGAGCGCCGCAGCGATGCCGACGGCCTGCCCTTGTGCCATGCAAGGTGGGATCTCGCGTGACATCCGTTGCGCCTCCGGCGTCGCGGAGTAGTGGCGGCCGGCGACGAGCAGCTGGTCCACCCCGCGAGGAAGTAGAGACCGGTAGGGCGTGTAGTAGTCCCGGCCGCGGGCGACGCTGTCGCTGAAATGGCGCCGGTTGACCACGTCGTCCTTGGTGACGACGTATTCGCCCCGCAGCAGCCGTGTCTGCCGCACCCCCATCTGCTGTGCGACGTCGAGGATGTAGGCGTTCTCGAACCCGGGCAGATCCTCGCGGATGGCCGCCAGTGCGTTGTCGATTCGCTCCCTCGCGGCGAACTCGGCGTTCGTCAGCGACTCGGGGTCCGCCCCGTCGAAGCCGGTCATGTGCGGGGTGTTGCACCACACCACGCCGGGCAACGGTGTCTTCAGCCACCACAACTCCCAAGCTCCACCGAGAAGCCGCTTGATGCGGCGGTTGATCGCGCGGGCCTCACGCGGGTTCTCCTGCTCGAACCTCTCGGCGGCGTCGGTATCGACACCTCCCAGGCGGAACACGAGCGTGACCAGATACTTGTCGTGCTCGTAGGGCGCTCCGGACCGAGAGGCCACGTCGATGTCCCCGGTGGTGTCGATCACGACGTTGCCCATGATCGCCTGCGGACCGGCCTTGGTTTCGACGACAACACCTTTGAGTGCGCCGTCGTCGATGACGGGACGGGAGAACCAGCTGTGCATCCTCAGGTGCACACCGGCCTCTCGGACCAGCTCGTTGGAGGTGATCTTCCAGCCGTCAGGGTCGAACGCGACCGCGTAGCAGATCGGCTTGGGGTTGGTGTGGGAGTGGAAGTTGAAGAGGCCGTAGCGACCCCACTTGTTCCACAGCTCGGTCGCGGCGTGCCAGTCTTCGCGCGGCGGGTAGACCGCGTGGTTACGACGGGCCATACGCTCGACGTATTCGTCGACGATGCCTTGCACGGTGATCTCGTTGCCGTTCACCATGTCGTCGAGCACCAGGACCATCCCGCCGGAGGCAAGCCCCCCGAGCGCTGAATAGCGCTCCACGAGAGTCACGTCGACGCCGCTGCGGGCCGCGGCCACCGCGGCGCTCACGCCGGCCGGACCGCCGCCGACCACAACCACGTCGGAGCGCCTGACGATTGGTGCGTCCAGCTGATCGCTACTGATGGCGAGCTCAGAGGTGTTCATGGGTGCACTCACTTTCCTGCGAAGGTCCCGCTCTTGCGGCGGGCGATGATGTAGAGGACGACGCTGATCGCGGCGAGGGTCGCGGTGTAGGCCGGGAAGACCCAGAGTTGGCCGATGCGTTGCAGCCAGACCAACAGGTAGGAGGCGGTGCCTCCGAACGCTGCGACTGCGAGGCCGTAGCCCAGGCTGGTGCCGGTCGCGCGACAGTACTTCGGCATCAGGCTGGTGGAAACGACGTTGTAGAGGGTCATGTTCGCCACCAGGAACACGCCGCCGACGAGCAGCACGACGGTGAACGTGCTCATGCCTGGCCCGGCGTAGAGCAGCATCATGAAGACGGCGGGGATGGCCAGCAGGCGCGTGCCGATGAAGGCCTTCGACAGCGTGATCCGGTCGGCGAGACGGCCGGTGACGATGGAACCGATCAGCAGGATGACGCCGAATGCGGTTGTGGCCGCAAAGATTCTGGTGGGGTCCTCGTTGAACGTGCTGCGGGCCAGGCTGGGCAGGCCGACGTTCCAGGCGTAGTTGTAGGCCTGCGCGGCGCCCACTACGAAAATCATTGCGAGAAGGCCGATCCAGTGCTTGAGAACACCGCCCCAGGTGCCGGCGTTCTGTTCGGCTTTCTCCTCATCGTGCAGTGTCTCGGGCAGGGTACGGCGCAAGTACAGGACGAAAAAGCCCATCGCTGCGCCGAATAGCATCGGGACCCGCCAACCCCACGCCGCCATCTCGTCGCCGCCCAGGAAATAACTGGTGAGGAAACTGACCAGCGAGGCGAGCAGGATGCCGAAGTTGACGAAGAAGCTGATGTAACCCGCAGCGCGACCCTCGTGCCCGGCGGGGTTGACCTCCACGGCGTAAGCGGTCGACAGGGGTGCCTCGATGCCGGTCGAGACGCCTTGCAAGATCCTCAGCACCAGCAGCAGGACGCCGGCCCACACACCGATCGTGTCGTAGGTCGGCATCACGGCGATCACCAGCGTGGTGACCGCCATCAAGCTGACCGACAGCAGCATCACGCGGCGACGGCCGATCCGGTCGGCCAGGTTGCCGAGGATCACGCCGCCGAGCGGGCGCATCACGAATCCGACCGCGAATACGGCGAGCGTGTCGAGGGTGGCCGACACGGAGTCCTGTGGCGCGAAGAACTGCGGGCCGAGGTAGGCGGCAAGCAGGCCGAAAATCATCCAGTCATACCACTCGAGGGTGTTGCCGAGGCCGAGCGCGAGCATGGTGCGCCGGCTGGTCGGCGGCGCGGCCGACGCTGGTGATGTTGCGTTCGTGGCGGCCAAGGGCCGTGGGGAGCTTGCCATGGTGGGTTCTCCGGTATTCCGGTCTGGTTTTTGGACGCACTCGGCCGGCTCCGTACGCGTCGGTGCGCACGGAACGGTGGTTGTTGAGGTGAGGAGAGGTGTGCCCGAGCGGGTGTCGGCCGGGGAGGGCTACCAGGTGGGTGGTGTAGACACCCAGATCGCGGTGCACTCCTCGGTCTCGGAGGGGTTCACATACCAGTGGGGGATGTTGGACGCGTACCGGATTGAGTCACCGGCATGGAGCCGGTGACGGACGCCGTCCAGGTAGACGTCCTTCGTCCCTGACAGGACGATGCCGAACTCTTCGCCGTGGTGGTGGTACGGCGTGGCGCTCGTGTCGTAGCCGGGTGGGGTCACCACCCAGGTGGCCTCTAGGGCGCCGTTGAGGTCGGGGGTGAGGAGCTCGTAGCTCCCGCCGTCGTCGTTGGCCAGCCCGTGACCGTCCAGTCGGCGCCGCTCGTTCTTGCGGACGACGACCGACTTGCTCTCGGGAGCTTCGAGCAGTTGCCCGATGGGCATCTGCAACCCGTGGGCGAGCTGGACCAGCGTGGCGAAGGATGGGTTGCCGTTGCCGCGCTCTATCTGGCTGATGAGTCCGGCGCTGACACCCGCGGTCTCCGCAAGCCGCTCTGTGGTGAGTTGACGCTCCTTGCGCAACATGCGGATACGTGACCCGAGGTCGCCGAGCATGGCGTCGACCAACGCTTTGTTGTCATTCGGTTTGGCCTTGCCCATCTGTCCTCCCGCTGAAAAGCATTCCCCAGCGTCTTCACTATGTCAACAGTTACTTCATTAAGTTGAAGTAACGTGAGCTGCCGGATCTCTACTGTCGCAGTTCGACGGATGCGCCGGGACAGGATCGGTCCTGGAACCGAATATTGCTGCATGACAGCACTTCACCGTGCCATCACTGAGCATTCCTGATATGTGTCCCGCACCCGATATGAACCCGTCGAAGCTCAGGCGCCCCCGTAGCGCGGCTGCAGGATCGGGGCGAGCGCGGCGAGCGGGATGTGTGCCTGCACGGTGCCACCGTCCATCGACCACTGCATGACGCCGGGGGTGAAATCGGTCGGCCGGTCGCGTGCGACAGGGTAATCCGGCATGTAGATGATCAGTTCGTCGGGCGTGAGGGCCCATGCCTTGTAGGCGCCGGAGTACACCTTGTCGGGTAACCAGCGATCGAACACGAACGGGTAGGTGCCCGGCTGGTGCGGGGGTGGCGCCTGGTCGAGTGCCTGCACGATGAACGGCTGCGCCAGCGGCGGGATCGCGGTCAACGGATCCACACCCGGCTTCATGAGATCGGCCAACTGAAGGCGCCGGCCCTCGGCCATGTCGAAAGTGAAAGTGCGATAGGCGTTGTTGAAGTCCGGTCCGTCGGCGTGGTAGGTCTCGCGGAACACCACCGACAGCGCATCGCCGTGCCGGAAGATCTGATAGTTCCCCTCGCCGAAGCTGTCGGCGACCATCTTCTGGCCGGCCTTCATCCAGTTGCCCACCAGCGTGCTCAGATAGTCGCGCACCACCGGGCCCGCCACGGGGTCGTCGACAAGCTCGCCGGGGATCGCGACCTTGATGTCACGTGTCGCCTTGCGGTCCGATTCGATCGACAGGTTACAGTAGGGCCCGTCCATCCGGCCGGCGAGGTCGTCGCAGAACGACACCACCGACGCCCCCGCGGATGCGGCGGTTGCGAGCGCGACGACGGTCAGTGCCGCGCCGATGAGAGCACCGAAACGCTTCATGCTCAGGGCAGCTCGACCTTGCTTGCTTTCCATTGCCCGTCGACCTTCTCCATGGTCATCTTGATGCGGCTGCGGTCGATGCGGGGATCCGGCACGGCCGTGTTCTGCACCGACTGGTCGACGAAGAGCAGCACCACAGCTTTGTTTTTGGTCGCCGACTGCACGGCCGACTCCACCACCACGCCGTGCGCGGTGGCCTTGTTCTCGATCAGCAACTGGCGCAGCTGCATGCTCGACTGCGAGTACATGTCCTTGAACTCCCCCGTGGCGCCTGCGAGCACCTGGTCGAAATTCTCGTCGACCTTGTTCGAGTCGATGCTGGTGAGCACCTGGGCGTAGTTCACCGCGGCGTCTCTGGCCTGGTTTCCGGCCGCGATCACCTGCTTGGTCTGCCACAGCTGCCAGCCGACGAACCCGCCGCCGCCCAGCAGTGCGGCGACCAGAATGCCTGCGGCAACGCCCAGTACGACGCCACGACGCTGGTTTGGGCTGGTGACCGTTTCAGCCGGCTTCTCGTCGGAAGGCTTGTCGGACGGCTTCTCGCCGGAAGGACCGGTGACCTCGTCGGATTCGGGTTCCGTTGCGGTGTCCTCTGACTCGGCGACATCGAGTGCCTCAACCTCGGCGTCCTCGGTGTCATCGACGGCCTCGTCGAAGACGTCCCTGCGCTTGTCCGTTTTGAGTTTCACGGTCATCTCCTTCGTATGGGGCGTGGCTACCGAGGCGGTTCGATCGGCAGCGTCGGTCCCCCGTAGGGCGTCGGAATGGTGTAGCGGCCCCTGGGCGTGGGGTCGGTCTGGCGACCGAGATCAGCGCCCGGTGGCGGCCCCGCGGTGTCGTCGTCCGCAGGCCGAGGCGCGTTCTTCGCCCCGCGGACCAGGACGCCCGGATGGACGTCGCGGCAGTAGGTGTACATGAACGGCTCCGGGAAATCTGCCGATGACGGCGGCAGTTTCGGTGTGCCGTAGTCGCAGGTGTAGCGCGGGTACGGTTCGGCCGTCCCCCACAGACCACCGTCGTGGATCGCGGTGCCGAGCGCGTCGAGCACCGAGGTGCGGTACGACGGGAACAGCGCGTTGAGCGCGGGCACCCGCAGGTAGAGCAGCCGTGAGGCGGTGGTGAGGTTGCCCAAGAGCTGCACCATGGTGTCCGAGTTGTCGACGAACAGGTTGTCAACCGCCGCCAGGGTCTCCGGGGTCTGGTTGGTCAGTCGACGGTAACCCTCGCGCATCTTGTCCATACCCGTGAAGGTCTCGGTGAGATTGTCCGAGGCGACGCTGATACCCGGATTCTTGTCGGCCATCAAGGTGAACACCACGCGGCTGGTGCGCAGCAGCGAACTGGTCTCGGGCAGCACCGAATCGAGCGTGGACAGCAGGAACGTTCCGCCGTCGACGATATCGGCGAGCTTCTGCGGGCCGGCGTCGGTCAGGCTCAACTCGCGCTTGATCAGTTCGATCTTCGCGGTGTCCACCTGCCCGAGTGCACCGTCGGCGTCGGCCAGCAGGTCGGCCAGGCTGACCGGGACACTGGCCTGCCCCTGCCGGATCACGGCGCCGTCGGCCAGGAACCGGCTCGAACTCTCGGCGGGGACGTCGATGAAGTCGATGTACTGCTCACCGGCCGGTGACAACCCCGACACCCGGACGTCCGAAGACTCCGGGATCTTCACCGTCGATTTCACCTTGACGATGGCGTTGACCCCGGACGGCGTGATGTCGAGACGTTCGACGCGGCCGATCGGCACGCCACGCAGCGTCACGTCCTGATCCGGCAGCAGGCCCGCCGACTCCGGCAGCTGAACCGTCAGGCGGTAGTCCGAATCGAGCGGATTCACCTGCAGCGCACCGAAGAACAAGTACGCCGTCGCGACGACGAGCGTCATCACCAGCCCGAGCGCCGAGAGCCACGACCGCTTGCGGTACCCGAAGCGGACGAGGCCGACGATCCGGTCGGCGACTGCGTTGATCATCGCGGGGCCTCAGCGGGTAGCGGTGCCGGCGCCTGCGCCGCGGGCGCCGGTTCGGGTGCCGGAGCGCCGTCGGGCGGCGCGGCCGCGCCGGGATCGACGATGATCTCGCCGGGCTCGGTGGGGCTGGGGATCACCGGAACCTGTGGCACACCTGGGCCTTGGCCCACCACTCGCTCCTGCAGGCGCAGCAACGTGTACTTGAGCGTGCCGACCAACTGGTGCCAATCATGGCGCTTGGGTCCGTGCAACCCCTGATCGCCTGCGAAGCCGATGTCGGGCGTGGAGCCGAGGATGAGGCGGTCGACGCTCGCGTCGAGCGAGATGGCACCGGAACTCATCGACTTGATGAACGGAGGCAGCAGCCGGTTGAGCGCATAGAGGGTCGCATCGGGGGCAAGCGCGACGTCATTCCACGCTCCCGCAACCGTGTTGGCGTCGGCGATCACGCTGCGGCCGCTGGTGTCGGCCCCCGCGATCGACGGGAACTTGCGCAGCTGGTCGGACACGTCGCCGATCTGGGTGACCAGGTCCGCGATCTGCGTGGTGTGGGCCGCCAGCGTGTCGGTGGCGGGACGGGCCTGCGCCATCACATCGCTGAGCGCCTGGTTCTTGGCCGAAATCTGTTGTGCCAGGCGTGATGTCTCGGTCATCGCGGTCGAGATCTCCTCCGACCGCGCGGTCAGTGTCGCCAGCGTGTTGTTGGTCTTGCGGATCAGGTTGCCGAACGCCTGGCCCTGGTCGCCGGTCGCCTTGCCCATGCCGTTGATGAGGTTGGTGAAGTTGCGCACGGCTCCGCCGTTGACGAGGATCGCCGCCGAACTCAGCACCGATTCGACCGTGGCCGCGGCGGCGGTTGCGTCCAGGTCGATGGTGTCACCGTCTTTGAGCAACGGCGTGCCTGGCTCGACCGGGGCGGGAGGTTTGATGGCGATGAACACATCGCCGAGTGGTGTCGCGGACCGCAACTCGGCAGTGCTGCCCTCGGGCAGTCGCACGCCTTCCATGATCCGCAACGTGGTCACCGCGGTGTAGTTGCGGGCGACCATGGAGTCCATCTCGCCGATGTCGGCGCCGGCGAGCTTGACCTTGGCGTTGGCGGGCAGGTTCAGCGCGTTGGAGAAGATCGCGGTGATCCGGTACCCGCCGCTGCCCACACCGGGGGCGGGCAACGGCAGATCGGCCAGACCGTTTGTGGCGCAGCCGGAGACGATGACCGTCATCGCGAACGCCGCGACCAGACGAACTTTCCGTAGACGTTTCGGTGAAGCTGCCATCACTTCTGCCCCATCGCCGCAAGTCCGTCGAGCATGGAGCTCAATCCGAAGTCAGGCCCGAAGTCCTGCAGCGTGCCGGTGCTGCAGCCCAATTGGCGCAGACCCATCATGTTGCAGACCTCTTTGATCAGCTGATTGTCGAACAGCAGCTTGTCGGTGACCACCTTCACCCGCAACGCGCCGTTCTTCTTGTCGGCGACGTTGTACAGGTTGTCCAAGGTCATCGGTGCGATGTCGAGCAGCTCCTTCACGTCGCGTTCGTGGTCGACGGCGACGGTGTTCAGCACGACGTCACCGTTGGCGACCAGATCCTTGATGGCGTCGCGGTGGGTTTCGAGCACCTGCCCGGTGTGGGTGAGCACCTCATTGATCTTCTTGCCGGTGGTGCCGCTGCCCAGATCCTCGTCGGCGACGATCTGGCTCAACGCCCGCACGGAGGAGCCGAATTCGCGCATCATGGCGTCGTTGTCGGCCGCGGCCTGCGACAGCGCACTCAGGTTACGCACGATCGTGGTCAGCTGATCCTTGGTGACCTGCCCGCGATCTGAGCTGAGCCGCAACGCGTTCGACAGTTCGCCCAGCGCGTCTTTCATCTGCTGGCCGTTGCCGTCGACGATGGACGCGCCGGCACCGAGTACGTCGGCGATCGGGCCGTTGCCCTTGCCGTCACCGCGCAGCGAACCCGCGAGCTTGTCGAGAACATCGAGCACCCGCGCGAACTCCACCGGTGTGCGGGTGCGGTTCAAACCGATCGTGGCGTTGTTCTGCAGCGTCGGACCACCCCGGTACGGCGGGGTCAACTCGATCTGGCGGTCGGTCAGAATCGAATTGGAGATGGTGGCAGCCTGGACGTCGGCGGGAATGTTGACGCCCTTGTCGACCGTGAACTCCACCTCGACGTAGCCGTTCCTGTTGCGGATCTTCTTGACCTCGCCCACCGGCATGCCAAGGACCGCGACCACATTGCCCTCGTAAAGCCCTGCTGCGCTGTCGAACTGGGCGGTAACGGTGATGGCGCCCATCTGCTGCTTCACATAGGCACCGCCGACCGCCAGCACCACGGCACCGAGTACCACCGCGGCGAGCAACGCCGCGGCCACCTTGTTCCTCAGAAGTTTCATTTGCAGTCCTGGAAGTACTGGATCATGCCGAACTGCTTGGCGCGGCCACTGATCGCGCACATCCAGGAGTCGACCAGCAGGCCGCTGGAGGAGTTGAAGTCGATGGCGTTGCCGGTGCCGGTCATGTTGGCGATGTTGCGCAACGCGATCGGTGCGGTCTGCAGGATGCTGCGGAGCATGCCGTCGTTCTTGCTGAGCAGCGAGGACAGTTGGCGCAGATCCTCGACCAGTTTCTCCAGCTCCGGACGGTCGTCGATGACGATGCCGCTCAACGTCTGCACCAGGTTGGTCAGCGCGTCCATCATCGCGTGGAAGGTCGCGCGCCGGGCCACGAATTCCGCCAGCAGCGAGTTGCTCTGGTTCATCAGGCTTCCGATGGTGGACTTCTGCCGATACAGCGTGTTGCTGATCAGCTCGGTGGTCTTGAGCAGCTCACCGAGCTGATCGCGGCGCTGGGCGATGATCGTCGACAGCGTGTGGGTGTTCTCCAGCGCCTGCGGGATCACCGGCGGCAGCGTCTCCAACTGGGAACCGAGGATCTGCAGCGTCTCGGCGAACTTGTCGGAGTCGACCTTCTCGAACGTCGTGGTGACGTCGGTCAGCGCCTCCTGCAGGTCGTACGGCACGTCGGTGTGCGAAAGGTCGAAAGTCCTGTCCGGGAGCGTCCCGTCACCCGCGGGTTCCAGTGACAGATACCGCGAACCGAGGATGGTCGTCACCATGATCTTGGCGCGCGAATCCTTGCCGAGACCAACGTCGTTGCGCACCTTGATCTTCGCCTCGACGTGGTCCCCGGCCAGCCGCATGCTCTTGACCTCACCGACCGGGATGCCGGCCACCGTCACCGGGTTGCCCGCCTTGAGCGCGGCGGCCTGCAGGAACCGCGCGGTGTACTGCGTATAGCCGATGTCGGCGACCCGCACCAGAAGCATCGCCCCGATCAGCACCGACACCACGGCGACCGCGACGACACCGAGCCACAGGCGGTTGTAGCTCTCGAGCGGTTTGCGCCGCCTGGCCTTTCGCGCCTCAGCCATTGGCCATGCTCCTGCACTTGGGGGTGTGCTGCGCCTTGTTGCCGGGGGTCGCCGCGTCGACGATGATCGGCGTGACGTCGTTGAGCCCCGGGAAGAACGCGGTGGCGTTCAGGTCACACAGGTAGGTGTTGGCGTATGTGCCCTCCTGGGTGATCCGCGCGAATCCCTTCAGCATCAGCGGAAGATTGGCACCCACGAACGCCAACTGCGGTTCGATCCCCAACATGTGCGCAGCGAAACCGGGCTGGCGCTGGACCATTTCATGGAGGGACGGGTACACCTCGTCGGAGATCGTCGACAACTGGCGCACCACCTTGGCGATCGAGCCCATCGACTCCACCAGCTCGGGTCTGCGCGCCTCGAACGTCGCCACGACCGACTGCGCCTCCGACACGATGTGGTCCAGGTCGTCGTTGTGCCGGGCCAGGTTGGCGGCCACGGCGTTCAGATCCGTGATCACGCTGCCGAGTTCCTCGTCGCGTCCCGCGAACGCCTCGGTGAGCTGGGCGGTCTGGTCGATCAGCGCCGTGATGGAGCCCTGGTCGCCCTGCAGCGACTGGATGACGCCCTCGGTGAGGTTGTTCGCGTATTTCGGGTCGAGCACGCTGAACAGCGGCTCGTAGCCGTTGAGCAGCGTCCCGACGTCGAACGACGGGTCGGTGCGTTCGAGCGGGATCACGCTGCCTGCGGGCAACAGCGTGGGATCGCCCTCCTTGCCCAGGGACAGGCCGAGATACCGCTGTCCGACGATGTTCTGGTAGGTCACCGACGCGACGGTGTTGCCGAACACCTGCTGGTCGGCCTGCACCACGAACGACACCTTGGCGTGCTTGCCGTCGAGTTCGATCTTCTCGACGCGGCCGACGCGCACGCCGGCCATGCGCACGTCGTCGCCCTCGCGCAGCCCGAACACGTCGGTGAACACCGCTGTGTACGGCACGGTTCGCCCGGCCACGTCGCGACGTAGCGTCACATAGACCATCCACGTCAGCGTCAGCGCCACGACCATGAACAACGACAGTCCGATGAGCGCACCGCGGATCTTCATCGGGGCTCCTCTCCTGCAGTGGGTTCGGCAAGCGACACGGTGGTGCCGCGGGCCACCGGCCCCAGCAGCAGCTGGGTTGCCGTGCTGGCCGGCTGACCGGTGATCACGCTGAGCGTCACCCGTTCCTGTTCGCTGCCTACCGGCCCGACGTTGCCGCCGAACGACGCCGGCGCGGCTTCGGCGGGCAGCGGGCCGGGCGCGGGCGCCGGTGGGGGCGGGCTGCCCGGTTTCGGCGCGACCGGTGCCAACGGTGACTGGTTGACCCCGGGCGGCGGGGTCACGGGCAACGCCGAGTTGGCCGTGCCGGGTACCGGCGGCGCGGGCGCCATCCACGGCGGCAGCGGCGGATTCGGGTCGGCCAGGCTGGGATTCGGGTTGATCAGCGGAGGACCGACCGCGACCAGGTTCCCGTTCTCGCCCACGACGGTGCCCGGCGGGGGCGCCAGGTCCTTTGGCGGCTGGTAGTTGCGCGGCAGCATCTGGTCGGGCAGCGCGGGCCGCGTCACCACCAGCGGAGCGGTGAAGCAGCTGGGTCCCTTGAGTTCTCCGTACTGCGGGCAGTCCGCGCGGGTGTAGGTGTAGCTCGGGGTGAACGACAGGTTCATCCGCATGTTGCCGACGTTGCGTTCGGGCCGCCACACCTCGTCGAAGAACTTGTCGGACAGGTTGTTCAGCTTGACGAACGCGGGCAGCCAGTGGTGTGAGGTGTCGGCCAGGTTGCCCACCACGGGCGTCAGCTCGGAGGTGATCTTGACCAGCCGGTCGGTGTGGTTGTTCAGCGCGGTGCGTGTGGTGTCGAGGGTGTTCATGCCCGCGCTGATCAGCGAGTCGAGCTGGGACCGCTGCTCCACCAGGGTCTGCATCGGCCGCACGGCCGTGTGCAGCGCGTCGACCAGTTCCGGCGCGGTCTGTTGCAGACCGCGGGTGGCCTCGATCAGCGTCGACACCGTGGTGGGTGCGGACGGGTCGGTCGCGACGATCGAATCGACCTCGTCGATGAGACGGTTCAATTGCGCACCGCTGGTGAGCAATTCGGTGCGGCGGCCCTCAGTGGCGGCGTTGACTGCGGCGAGCACACCCACCGTGCGGTCCTCGCGGCCGCGGCCGGTGGCGGCGAGGATGTCGCGCAGCTTGCTGATGGTGGTCTGAAACAACACCGTCGGAAGTTCGGTGTCCTCGGGGATCTGCGCACCGGCCGAGATCGCCGGGCCTGCCCCGCCGTCGCGGTCGACCAACTGCACCGACGACACCGCGAACACGTTGCTGGGCACCACTCGGGCAGTCACCGTGCTCGGAATCGACGACGCGTACTCGGGATTCAGATTGATGTGGACGTAGTTGGGTTCACCGTGTGCGGCTGGGGTGACGTCCTCGACCATGCCGACCAGCACACCGTGGTACTTGACGTCGGAGCGCTGCGGCAGGCCGTCACCGACGTTGATCAGCGCGGCCACCACCCGGACGTACGGGTCGAGCCGTCCGGTCGCCTTGACCAGCAGCACCGTCGAGATCAGCCCTGCAACAACCAGAACGGCGAGCCCGCAGGCCAGAAGCTGCCTCTCGGATGGCCCGCGCCCGTCGAGTTCGATCGAATTCCCCATGTCAACCGCCGAACCGTGCACCCGAATCCACCGACCACAACGCCATGGTCAGCAGCATGTTGACGATGATCACCACGGTGATGCTGGCCCGCATGGCGTGTCCGGCCGCGACACCGACGCCCACCGGGCCGCCCGATGCGTAGAAACCGTAGTAGCACTGCACCGTGGAGGCGATCCACACGAAGATGATGGTCTTCAGCAGCGAGTACAGGATGTCCTGGCCGGACAGCATCAACGTGAAGTAGTGCAGATATGAACCCGTCGACCCGCCGCTGATCAGGAACACCACGGTCTGGGTGGTCAGGTAGCTCACCGCCAGGCACATCACGTACAGCGGGATCACCGCGACCACCGCGGCCATCAGCCGCGTCGTCACCAGATACGGGATCGGCCGGATCGCAATGGAATCGAGCGCGTCGATCTCCTCGGCGATGCGCATCGAGCCGAGTTGCGCGGTGAAGCGGCAGCCCGCCTGCGTGGCGAACGCCAGCGACGCCGCGATCGGCGCGAGCTCACGCGTGTTGACCAGTGACGAGATGATGCCCGTCGCCGGTCCGAGGCCGAGCAGGTCCAGGAAGTTGTACCCCTCGATGCCGACGAGGGCGCCGACGGTGATGCCCAGCACCACGGCCACACCGGCGGTGCCACCGCCCACGACCAGAGATCCATTGCCCCAGGCGATGTCGGAGAGCAACCGCACGAACTCGCCGCGGTAGTGGCGCAACACGATAGGTATCGCCGCGACCGCGCGCACGAAGAACACGAGCATGTGCCCTAGGCGCACGATCGGCTTGGACACACGCCGGCCGAAGCGCACCCACGGAGCGAGCAGTGTCGGAACGTACGGCGAAGCGGTCATGTCACAGCCCCACCCGCGGGAAGAGCATGATGTAGAGCTGGCTGATCGCGACGTTGACGACCATCAGCAGCAGGATCGATTCGACCACCGCGGCGTTCACCGAGTTGGCCACGCCCGTCGGCCCGCCCACGGTGGACAGCCCCTTCTGGCATGACACGACGGCCACGATCGCGCCGAAGATCACCGCCTTGATCAACGCGACGATCATGTCGCCCGTCGTCGCGAACGACGCGAAGGTGGCCACGAAGCTGCCGGCTGCGCCGTCCTGGAAGTAGACGTTGAACAGGAAGCTCGCGATGAACCCGACGAAACACACCACGCCGGTCAGCGCGACGCCGATCATGATGGCCGCGGCGAAGCGCGGCACGACGAGGCGCTTGATCACCGAGACCCCCATGACCTCCATGGCGTCGGTCTCCTCGCGCATCTTGCGTGAGCCGAGATCGGCGGTGATCGCCGAGCCCACCGCGGCGGCCATGAGCACGGCCGCGGTCAGGGATGCAGCCTGCCGGATGACCGCGAGGCCGCTGGCCGCGCCGGCCAGCGATGTCGCGCCCACCTGGCCGGCCAGCAGTGCGAACTGGATGGAGAGGGTGACGCCGATGGGCAGGGCCACCAGCACCGTCGGCACGACGGCGGTGCTGGCCATGAAGGCGCCCTGCCGGATGAACTCCTGCCACTGGAACCGGCCGGTGAAAAGCTCGGTGAACAGGTACTGGACGGTGCGCACACCGAGGACGAACTGATCGCCGACGGTGGTCAGCGAGGCGATCGGATGGCGTCGGACGTAACCTGTGGCCCATTTCTCGATCGCGTCGGTCCCGCGCTCCGGTGCTCCCCCATCCGACACACGGTCAGGCGACGTGGTCATCCGATCCCGTCACGCGTCGACACCATCATTCCTCCCGGTAACGAGCCGTCCCCCACGGGTAACTCGCAGTGGTTGGCACCGTAGCTGTGGCCGTCTCACGGCGTCAACAGTCAGCCGAATAATCATTCACTTATCGACGTCTGGCTACGGAATCCGCAGCGTGCGGCGAGCGGACGCCCGTTTTCCTCCGTTCGCGGGCCGAAGCGTCCAGCTCAAAATTGTCGCCAACGTAAGTTGTAGTGCATCAACACCTTTGACGACTGTCACCGAGACACGCGAGCCGCACCCCGTATGTGCGAACAAACCAGCCACCGCGGAACGGCCCCCATCCCCGGTTTTCGTGCAGAGAATGCCGGTTAACTTCGACCGTGTACACAGAATGGGAAAAAAACGGCCTGGATGCTTTGCCGAGATCGGCGTCGAAGCAGCCTTTGCCACTGACGAACGTTGGCTTGTGTGCGACATCCCTGCGGAATCTCGTACACAAGCCAACTCTCGGCGCCGGGGTCAGCACCCCTAGTTCACGAAGTGCCGGTCAACGAGCGGCTTGCGCAATACGCTGATCGCCATGGCAGCATCGCTACGCGTACCCAAGGTCGTCGTCCTCGGCGGTGGCTCCTGGGGCACCACGGTCGCCTCGATCTGCGCGCGGCGCGGGCCCACGTTGCAGTGGGTGCGATCGGAGGAAACCGCGAAAGACATCAACGAGAACCACCGCAACTCGCGCTACCTCGGTGACGACGTCGTCCTACCCGACTCGCTCACGGCCACGAACGATTTCAGCGAGGCCGCCGCGTGCGCCGACGTCATCGTGATGGGCGTGCCGTCGCACGGCTTCCGCGGCGTCCTTCAGGAACTCGCGCGCGAGCTGCGGCCGTGGGTTCCGGTGGTGTCCCTGGTCAAGGGTCTGGAGCAGGGCACCAACCTGCGGATGAGCCAGATCGTCGACGAGGTGCTGCCCGGGCACCCGGCCGGCATCCTCGCCGGACCGAACATCGCCCGTGAGGTCGCCGAGGGTTACGCCGCGGCCGCGGTGCTGGCCATGCCCGATCAGCACCTTGCGGCGAAACTCGCAGAGCTGTTCCGCACGAAGCGGTTCCGCACCTACACCACCGACGATGTGATCGGCGTCGAGATGGCCGGTGCGTTGAAGAACGTCTATGCGATCGCGGTCGGCATGGGCTACTCCCTGGGCATCGGCGAGAACACACGCGCCATGGTCATGGCGCGTGCCGTGCGCGAGATGGCGAAGCTGGGCGAGGCCGCAGGCGGGCATCGCGACACGTTCGCCGGTTTGGCCGGCATGGGTGATCTCATCGTCACCTGCACCAGCCAGCGCAGCCGCAACCGGCACGTCGGCGAACAACTCGGCGCGGGAAAGAAGATCGACGAGATCATCGCGTCGATGAACCAGGTCGCCGAGGGCGTCAAAGCCGCGAGCGTCATCATGGAGTTCGCCGACCAGTACGGCCTGAACATGCCGATCGCGCGAGAGGTCGACGCCGTGATCAACCACGGGTCGTCGGTTGAGCAGGCCTATCGCGGGCTCATGGCCGAGAAGACCGGCCACGAGGTGCACAGCTCGGGCTTCTGAGGTGTGAGTTTCGGGCTCAGCCGCCGCGCACCGCGGCGCAGAAATCCTCGGCTCCGACCGGGGGCGCGATGGTCCACAACACCTCGGCCTCCCCGGCGGTCGGGTTGTGCCAATCGTGTAACTGCTTGGCGCCGAAGGTCAGGCAGTCGCCGACGTTGAGCACCACGGTTTCGCCGTCGACGGTGATGCTGAGCGCGCCCCGCAAAACGTAGGCGACGATGGTCGCGGCATCGAGTCGGTACGCACCACCCGAACCTCCCCCCGGCCGCATGACGGTGCGCATGACCTGGACGTGATGCTCGGTCTTCGGGGTGAGCAACTCCTCGCGGACGCCGTGTCCACCCATCTCCAGTGGTGCTCCGGCACCGCTACGGACGATCGGGGCGGTCGGATACTCGAAGAGGTCGCCGATGCCGATATCGAGCGCGTCGCATATGCGCATCAGGACGGGGACCGAAACGTTCGTCATGCCGCGCTCGGCCAGGCTGAGGAAGCCCTTGGTCACCTCGGCCTTGGCCGCGACGTCGGTCAGGCTCATGCCACGTTCGCGACGGATCTGCCGCAGCCTCGCGCCTGCGCGACTCATCCCCGACTCTGTACTGCCCGTCGTCAATGCACCCTCATCCGTCGTCGTCACTGTGTTGACGGTCACTTGTTTAGTGGTATAAAACACCTCGAGCTGTTTTATGGCACTGAACGATACCGGTGAGTGCCCCTCGGAGCAGAAAGGCAATACGGTGCCCGCACCTGACCACGATCGTCCACATTCCACGAGCATCCGAGCTGCAGTTTTCGACGGCACCATCTCGGTCGAGTCGGTTGAACTCGCCGATCCCCGGCCCGGCGAGGTGCGGGTGAAGATCGCTGCCGCGGGTGTCTGCCATTCCGACCTGCACGTCACGACCGGCGCCTGGGACGTACCCGCCCCGGTGGTGCTGGGGCATGAGGGGTCCGGCGTGGTCACCGCGGTCGGTGAAGGGGTCGATGACCTCGAACCGGGAGATCACGTCGTGTTGAGCTGGGTGCCGGGCTGCGGAGAGTGCCGCTACTGCAAGGCCGGGCGGCCCGCACAGTGCTCGCTTGTCGCCTCGGTCGTCGCGGTCAAGGGAACGCTGTACGACGGCACCACCCGGTTGTCGAACGAGCGCGGCACCGTCCACCACTACCTCGGGGTCTCGTCGTACGCCGAGCAGGTCGTCGTGCCTCGCAACGGTGCGATCAAGGTCCGCAAGGACGCACCCCTTGAGGACATCGCGATCGTGGGATGCGCAATCGCCACCGGCGTCGGCGCGGTCCGCAACACCGCCGGAGTCGAGCCCGGCTCGACGGTCGCGGTGATCGGTTGCGGTGGAGTCGGTTTGGCCTGTGTACAGGGCGCCCGACTGGCCGGCGCATCGCGGATCGTGGCCGTCGACGTCGTCGCCGAAAAGCTCGAGCTCGCCCGCAAGCTGGGCGCCACCGACGCCGTGGACGCCTCTGCCACCGACGACGTCGTGGCCGCCATGCGGGAGGTGTTGCCCGACGGCTACGACTACGTATTCGACGCCATCGGCAAGATCGCCACCACCGAACAGGCCATCGCCGCACTGGGACTCGGCGGAGCCGCGGTCATCGTGGGCCTGCCCCCGCAAGGCGAGCGCGCAAGCTTCGACCCGCTGACCCTCGCCGAGGCCGACCAGCGCATCCTCGGGTCCAACTACGGCTCAGCGGTGCCCGAGCGCGACATCCCCGCACTGGTCGACGAGGTCATGGCCGGAAACCTCGACCTTGCCTCGATGATCTCCGGACGCCGGCCGCTCGAAGAGGCCGCCGCCGCACTCGACGATCTCGCCGCCGGACACGCGCTGCGCCAAATCCTCATCCCCTCCGCCTGACCAGAATCGAGAACCACTGTGTCCGAATCTCTTCAGACCGGTCCCCGGACCGAAACCGGCGACGCCGGACTGCGCCGCGGTGTGATGGGCGGCGGTGAACTCGCCGCCCAGGCCATCGCCAACATCGCACCGAGCGCCGTCATCGCATTCACCGCCGCGGCGATCTACACCACCGCCAGCGGCGGTACCTGGATCTCGTTCGCGCTTGCCACCGTCGTGATCCTGTCGGTGGGCTACTGCATCTCCCAGTTCGCCAAGCGCCGGTCGTCTGCGGGTTCGCTCTACAGTTACGCCGCAACCGCTTTGGGCCCGTTCGGTGCATACCTGACCGGTGTGAGCCTGCTGATCGGATGCTTCGGCATCGCGGCCGGATCCCTGAGCGGGGCGGTCGCCTACACCGCAACCCTGCTCAACCAGCTCGGCCTGGCAGTCGGTGGCCTTGCCGCGCAGATCGTGCTCGCCATCGTGCTCGGATCGTTGGCGACCCTGTTCACGATCCGGGGAATCAGACTGTCGGCGCGTATTTCCCTTGTGCTGGAACTTGTCTCGGTCTCCATCATCACGGTGCTGCTGGTGGTCACGCTGGTACACCTCGGCCCCGACGCGTTCGACGCCGACCAGTTCCGGCTGAGCGATGTGAAACCGTCCGGGATCGTCGTCGGCATGGTGCTGGCGATCCTCGGGTTCGTCGGGTTCTCCAGCGCCGACGCCCTCGCCCGCGAGGCCAAGGATCCGTACCGCGCCGTACCCCGCGCGATCATGTGGAGCGCGGCAGGCGTCGGCGTCCTGTACGTGTTCGCCGCCTACACGCAGGTCGCCGCGCTGGGACCTGCGCTCGGAGAATCCGCGCAACCGCTCGATGACATCGCGACGCTCGTCGGGATGCCCACCTGGTTCAACCCCATCCTGAACTTCGGAATCGCCGCGTCGTTCTTCGCGGTGGTCGTCGCTCCCATGAATGTGATCGGTCGAATCCTGTACGTCATGGGCAAGGAGGGTGTCGTGCCGTCGGCGATCGGGCGCACCCATCCCACGCATCTGACGCCGCACCGGGCACTGATCACCGTCGCCCCGCTGGTCATCGCCGTCCCGGTGGTGATGTACCTGCGCGACGTGGCCCCGATGGACGTCGTCACCTGGGTGGACACCTACGGCACATATGGCTACATGGTCGCCTACGCCGCGGCCGCGCTCGCCGCCGTGGTGTACCTGCGCAGCATCAACGCACGGGTCCCCCTCGTGTGGCCTGCCGCGATCGTCGCGATCGTGTCGATGGCATATGTGTTCTACGCCAACGTCTATCCGGTTCCGCCCTACCCGCTCAACGTCATCCCGTGGCTGTTCATCCTCACCGTCGCAGCGGCACTGGCGTGGTACTTGATCCTGCGCAGGCGGTCACCGCACGTCGTCGCCAACATCGGCACGAGCGACGTCGAGACGCTCGAGGGGATCGGCTGACTCAGCCGATCTGGAACGTCGGCTTGAAGTCCGACTCCTGCTGGCCGATGACGAAGCTGCCGGTCGGGCTGATCACGAAGCCGGCCTGGTTGCGTCCATCGATGCACGCCGTCGTCACGCCATCGAAGCCGCAGCTGATCGTCTGATAGCTCAGGCGGGTGTTCGGCGGCAGCGGCTTGGCGTCGCTGACGACGGCGAACACCGGTGCGGGCGAGCTCGCGAAGCCGGGCACGCCCGGACCGCCGCTGACCAGGTTGGCGCCGTTGGGTGCGGCGGGGATGGGCCCGCTGCACCCGTAGCTGCCGGTGCGCTGCAGGACGCACGTGATGCCTTCGCCGATGCTGAAGGCGTACCAGTTGTTGTCCATCACGGCGTACTCCGAGGTCTTGACCGGCGGATACGCGTTGACGTTGGGAACCGTGGGTGGCGGTGGATCGGCCTGCGGATCAGCCGCGGCGACGCCAGGAACGCTCATCACTGCCGCCCCCGCGGCGCTTGCCAGTCCAACCAGCAGTCTGCTCAGCACGCCGCTACCCTAACCCGGCCCCATGCGCCGGGCCAGCGGTCTCGTGTCAGTCGCATTTGAG
>Ga0182740_1000686_pt1 | contig 30898 bp, 29 predicted proteins | sample eDN5th37CKraftBY_FD_128872 | JGI IMG/M metagenome (GOLD analysis project Ga0182740, IMG submission 128872) | Enriched backyard soil microbial communities from Emeryville, California, USA - eDNA 5th pass 37_C Kraft BY (version 2) (version 2) | ecosystem: Environmental > Terrestrial > Soil >...
CCACGACGGCACCACCTGGGGAACGACGGCGTTCAGCAGCTCTCGCAAGTAGCCGACACCCGTGCTCCGGACGGCTTCGCGTGGTCCCGGATCGGTCTGCTCGATCGCGTCGGCGAACACCTTGCCCAGCATGCCGATCGAATGCAGTGCGAGTGCGAGAACACCAGGCAGCACGCCAATTCCGAGCGCCCGGACGAACAACACCGCGAACAGCAGGTCCGGCATTGCGCGACAGAACGTGATGACCGCGCGCGCCACGGCCTGCACCGCCGGATGCGGTGTCGTGTTGCGTGCGGCGAGAAATGCCAGCGGAACCGACGCGATCGCCGCGAGGGTGGTGCCGAGCACCGCCATCAACAGGGTCTCGACGGCGAGCATGCCGATGCGCGCCGGGTCGTCGAGTCGCGGTGGGACCATGCGTCGCAACAGTGCGACGATGTTGTCGCTGCCGTCGATCAGCGCGGTCGGTGCGAAATCGATCGCCCACGCCGAGACGATGGTGGCCAGCACCGCCGCGATCGCGACGAGGTGCAGAAGGCCGGGGAGGGAAGGCTTTCGAGACTCCGAAGGCCGGGACGGCGGGGCGGGCGGCCGGGTGATCTCGGTGGTCATACGCGACGCGCAGGGGTGACGGCGGGTTCGACGCGCTGGTAGACCGCCATGACATCGTCGCGCGTCATCCCGACGGCGGGCCGGTCGAGGACTTTGCGACCACCCTGCAGGCCCACGAGGCGGTGTGCCCAGCCGAGAGCGAGATCGACCTGGTGCAGTGTGCACACCACGGTCAGCTTTTCCTCGATGCACACGCGGAACAGCAGATCCATGACCACGCCGGCATTTTCGGGATCCAGTGACGCGACCGGTTCGTCGGCGAGCAGCAGGGCGGGCTTCTGCATCAGCGTGCGCGCGATGGCCACGCGCTGCTGTTGTCCGCCGGAGAGAGTGTCAGCCCGGCGGTCGGCGTAGTCGGCGAGCCCGACACGGTCGAGGTGGGCCAGTGCCTCCGCCCGCATGTGCCGGGGATAGGTCAGCGCGCCATAGCGCGGCAGGCGCAGCCGGCCCAGCCCGCCGATGAGGACGTTCTCCAGGCAGCTGAGCCGGCCCACGAGATTGAAGTGCTGGAACACGAACCCGACGCGGCGGCGCAGCGCCCGCAACTGGGCGCCCGAGGCCTGGTCCACACGTGTCCCGCCGACGTCGACGGTTCCCGAGGTCACCGGATGTAAACCGTTGAGGCAGCGCAGCAGTGTGGATTTGCCCGAGCCGGACAGGCCGAGCAGCACGAGGAGTTCGCTGCGGTGGACGTCGAGTGACACATGGTCCAGGGCCAGCGTTTCGCCGAAGCGTTTGGTGACGTCGCGCGCGATGACAACGACGTCATCACCCGCGACGGGGTTCACGGGGGTCACGTCAGCCCTTGCACTTCTCGGAGCCCGTCACGTCGCACACATGGCGCACGCCGTCGTAGTCCGCGTCGGTGACCGGCACCACGCCCCAGGCCCGCTCATCGGTGATGCGGCATGCGTCACCTTCGCAGAATCCCTCTTCCTCAAAGGATTTGACGTTGGCATCTTGAGCGAACATGGTCTTGAGCTTGTCGATGACCTCGGGGCCCAACGCGTCGTTGGCGGCGAACACCGAACCGGCGATCATGTCCGATTTCCACACCGTCTTGAGCTGACCGGGTTTGAGGTCGCCCTTGTCGATCATGGTCTTGTCGACCATGGTGTCGAACGCGAAGCCCGCGTCGCAGTCGCCGTTGGCGATCGCGAGCGCCGAGGAATCATGCCCGCCTGCGAAGATCGGTGACATCGCGGCGGAGATGTCGGCCTCAGAACCCGACTTGACCACACCTTCCTCGATCAGGCCCGCGGTCGGGTACAAAAAGCCCGACGTCGACCCCGGATCGACGAAGCACACCTTCTTGCCGGCAAAGTCCTTGAGCCCGTTGATGTTGTCCTCGTCGGCGCGCGCGAGCCCGTAGGACTGGTAGCCGGGGGCACCGCCCTCGTCCTTGATCACCGCGCCGAGTGGGGTCATCTTGGCTCCGTTGACCCCCGCGACCACGTAGGCGAACGGGCCGAAGAACGCGAGGTCGACGTTGCCCGCGATCATGCCCTCGACCACGCCCGCATAGTCGGAGGCCTGGACGAACTCGACCTTGGAGCCCGTCTGCTTCTCCAGCATCTTGATCAGTGGGTCGTAGCTGGCCTTGAGGTCGCTGGAGTTCTCCGCCGGGATCGCGGCGAGGGTGATCGTCTCGGGGAAGCCCTCGGCGGTGGTGGACTGCGGCTTGTCGGAGCCCGAACAGGCCGACGCCAGCAGGGCGACGCAGGCCGCCGCTGTGGCGATCTTGTGGTGAGCACGGATCTTCATGTCGCGCAGAACCTTTCGAAAGGCGGGCAAGTCAGAGGGAGGCACTCTTCGGTATGTCCGGCCTCGTCCACACACCTTGTGGGGTGGTCTATACCAACGGGTGCATCTCGGGAAAACGGAAGGTGAACAAGCGAATACGTCTTGGTCTATACCAGCGGACGGCCGTCTGACGAGGCTCGGCTGTGTATTACGTTGGCCCCGTGACAGCGGGCGCGGCGCCACGGATCCTCAAGCATCAGGTCGTTCGTGCCGAACTGGACCGCATGCTCGACGGTATGCGCATCGGGGATCCCTTCCCCGCCGAGCGGGAGATCGCCGAGCAGTTCGAGGTGGCCAGGGAGACCGTCAGGCAGGCGCTGCGTGAACTGCTCATCGACGGCCGGGTGGAGCGGCGCGGCCGCACGACCGTGGTGGCCCGGCCCAAGATCAGACAACCCCTCGGCATGGGCTCCTATACCGAGGCGGCCAAGGCCCAGGGATTGAGTGCGGGCCGCATCCTGGTCGCGTGGAGTGACCTGACCGCCGACGAGGTGCTCGCCGGCGTGCTCGGTGTCGACGTCGGGGCGCCGGTCCTGCAGTTGGAGCGTGTGCTCACCACCGATGGCGTGCGTGTCGGTCTGGAAACCACCAAACTGCCCGCGCAGCGGTACCCCGGCTTGCGGGAGACGTTCGACCACGAGGCGTCGCTGTACGCCGAGATCCGCAGCCGTGGGATCGCCTTCACGCGGACGGTCGACACGATCGACACGGCGCTCCCGGACGCGCGGGAAGCGGCCCTTCTCGGGGCCGACGCGCGCACTCCCATGTTCCTGCTCAACCGGGTGTCCTACGACCAGGACGACGTTGCCATCGAGCAACGGCGCTCGCTGTATCGCGGCGATCGGATGACGTTCACGGCCGTCATGCACGCTAAGAATTCCGCAATCGTTTCGTGATCGATTTGTTACTTTTGACCAGCGGAAACACCGGATTCTTGATATTGGCAAAACTCTAAGAGAATTCTCAGAACCGCCAGGGCGTTGCTGACCTGCGGTTTTGGTCCCCGTATCGTGCTGCGCGTGGGCCGACATTCGTTAGCCAGCCCCCGCAGGCGCAAGCCGTCGGCGGTCGCGGCTGCCGTCATCGCACCGGCCGCGGTGTTCTTCGCGGTCGGTGGTGATGTCAACCCATTCCCCGCCGAGCCGGACATCAAACCCGCGGCCGCGCCCGAAGGCACCGGCCAACCCGTGCCGGGTATGGAACTCATCGCCGCCGGGCCCGCTGCCAACCCGTCCGCCACGCCCGCCGGAGTGAGCGCAGGAGCCGAGCCCGCCACCGCATCGAGGTGGCGCGTACTCAACATCCCGAAGCTGCTGCCCGCCGGGCGCGCGCCGGAAAGCGGCCTGCAGGTCAAGACCATCCTGGCCGCACGCAGCGTCAGCGCCGACTTCCCCGAGATCCAGCAGATCGGCGGTGTTCGCGCGGACTCCCTGCGCTGGCACCCGAACGGTCTGGCGCTCGACGTGATGATCCCGAACCCGAGCAGCCCAGCGGGTATCGCGCTGGGCAACGAGATCGTGGCGTACGCGCTGAAGAACGCCGAGCGGTTCGCGCTGCAGGACTGCATCTGGCGCGACACCTACTACACGCCCAGCGGCGCGCGTAAAGGCTCGTACGGTCACTACGACCATGTGCACATCACCACCAAGGGCGGTGGCTACCCGTCGGGTGGCGAGGTCTACCTGCGCTGAGCGTGTCGTGCGCATTCGGATGCGTCGACAATTACAGTCCGCATCGTGGCGCTGTCGCTCGGTTGGGCCCGTTCGGTGCTGCGTGCCGAGGTCGCTGAGATCCGCCGCAGCGATCCGGACCTCGATCCTCGGGACATTGCCGGCTTCTCGTTGCCCATCCTGGTGCGCGCACTCGGCATACTCGCCGTCGGCGTCGTCCCGATGCTGGTGGTCCGCAACGGCGACCGCGCCAATGCGGAACTGGTGGCGATCATCGGGTCGCTGGCGTTGGTGCTCATCTGCGCCGCGGTGGTCGCCTGGCTGATCTCGGTCGTGCTGTCCGGGCTCATCGTGATGGTGCTGTACCGCACGCGACCGGGCGCCTCCTCGCACCTGGTGATGAGGTCTCTGACCGATTCGTTCCTCCGTGTCAACGGCGCGACGTCGGCGCTGATGTTGTTGGCACTACTGGCGGGCCTGTTGGCGCTGGCGTTCGGGTTACCCACCCGCAGTTCCGATGAGCTGGCCAACTCGGTTCTCGACGACCTGTTGACGGCCCAGGTGGGGATGCTGCTGGTGGCGCTCGCATTCGCCTTCGTCATCGAGTCGATCCGGACGTCGGCAGACATCGTGAACGATCAGTCCCTGCTGCTCGCCTGGCCGTGGGCCCTGCTGATCGCCGCATCGAGTTGGGTCGCGGCGACCACGCTCGGCCCGTTCGAGGTGACGCGGATGCTGACCATCCTGCTGCACGAGTGGCTGCCGGCGACCGTCGACGGGGTGCCGAGCGACGAGGTGATCGCCGACCTGGTGTCGCCGTCGGCGCGCTGGTGGGTGGTGTTCGGGCCGCTGCCTGTCATCACCGCGATCTGGGCGTATCAGGCCAAGCGGCACGGCGGGTTCGCGGCGCTGCAACAACACCGCGCCTGAACGCGCAGGCGACGGACGCCGTTTCACAGGGATGCCCTCATTCGTGGATATCGGCATCGAGGTGATGCAGTGCCTCGCGATTTCGGTGCCGGTCGGGATCGGTATGACGGTCTCGGTGCTCGCGCTGCCGGAGGAAACCGGCGGCGTGGTCGCCAAACGCGTGCGGGCCCTGGCGTTGCCTGCGGCCGTCCTGGTGTTTCTCGCGGCCTTGCCCGCATTCCCCGCCGCTGACACCGGCGCGGCGCGGGTCGAAGCGGTCGGCCTGGTGGTGACCGGTCTCGGATTGGCGGCGTTGTGGACGTGGGCCTCCCGGCCGCTGGCCGGCGGTGTCGCAGCGATCGCGGCGCTCACGGGCTTCGTCCCCAACGTGCCGGTGACCTTCACGCTGAACGATGTCGCACACGACCTGTTGACCGCGGTCCACGTGCTGGGCATGCAGGTTTGGACGGGCGGGCTCATCGTGCTCGCGCTCGCCGGAGTTCTGGGCCGGATCGGCGGCCCGCCGCCAGATGCGTTGCGCGCCACCGAGGACTGGACACGCATCTGGGAGCGGTTCACCCTCGTGGCGATGTGCGCGGTCGGGGCGATGATCGTGAGCGGGACGTGGCTCGCGTGGACACACGTCGGCACGGTCGGCCAATTCTTCACGACGTCCTACGGGCGGCATCTCTTCGTCAAGCTCGTCTTCGTCCTCGCGCTCGTGCTGGCCGGCGCCTACAACATGCGGGTGCTCCTGCCGAAGATCGCCGAGGCCAGAGGGCTGGGTGATCACCGCTGGGCGTTCCGGCTGGCGGTCGAGCACTTCCCTGCGGTGGTGCTCGGCGAGGTGGCACTGGCGCTCGCGATCCTGGTGATGGTGACGTTCCTGCACGGATCTGCACGCGCGCAGGCGGGTTGGCCCGCGGCGCGCGCCTTCGACCTCACGGTGCTCGGTTCGGGTGTGGTGCTCACCGTGCTGGTGGCAATTGCGTTGCGGGCCGGACGCTCCCGCAGCGGTGCACCGAAGTAGCGATCAGGGCACCTGCGGTTTGATCTCCTCGATCACCCACTGGGCGTAATCGAGATACTCGTCGACACCGCGTACGGGCGGCAGCGGTACCGCGCTGACGGTCACGCCCTGCTCGCCCAGCCAGCTCAGCCGGTCGATGATCTCCTGGGCGCTCATGCCCGGGCGGGCGTTGGGATCGTCGCGCACGGTGTGCCCTTCACCCACCCGCGTGGTGGCCATACCGTGGACCACGTCGAACGCGCGTCCGTCGTACTCCGGCTGTGACTTGATGAAATCGATCCGCTCCGCGAGCTTTTCGGGCGGCGTCAGAAACGACCACCAGCCCGAGGCGTATCTGGCGGCCCGGCGCAGTGCGGCGTCGGCGTCACCGCCGATGAAGATGGGCAGGTGTGGTTTCTGCACGGGCTTGGGCTCGAACGCGATATCGCCGAACGAGACGTAGCGTCCCTCGAACTTGGGTGAGTCGCTGGTCCACAACTCGACGATCGCGGCGAGGTACTCGTCGGCCATGCGCCCGCGTTCGTGGAACGGCACCCCGAGCAGCTCGAACTCCCGCTGGAGCCATCCCACTCCGAACGTGACCATCATGCGTCCGCTGCTCATCCAGTCCGCGGTCGCGAGCGCTTTCGCCAGCACGATGGGGTGCTGCAGCGGCAACACCGTGATGCACGAGTTGAGCATGATGCGCTCGGTCGCCCCGGCGATGTAGGCCTGCGCGACCGTCGACTGCAGATAGTGCGGGCCGGACAGTTCGACATGTTCGTTCGGTATCACGAAATGCTCTGGTACGGCGATCATGTCGTAGCCCCATCGGTCGGCGCACTTGACCATCCGTGTCTGGTCGGCGCCCGTCACCTCGGCCTCCCACGGTTGCATCATCGCCTTGAGGCGCAGCATGTGGGGCAGGTTGAACACGAGCTTCATACCGAACTCCTTCACGGACCTGGGAGAGGTGGCTTCTCGAAATCAGAGAGTATTAGCTGCCGACGATTGAAACTCTATTATCGTAGAGAAAGTTGAAAGCCCGTATCGCGGGCGGAACAGGAGACGGCGATGGCGGTGCAGCTGGACCTGACGGGGCGGCGGGTTCTCATCACGGGCGCGGGACAGGGCGTGGGACGCGGTCTCGCGCTGGCGTTCGCGTCGGCCGGAGCGGCCGTGGTGGTCAATGACCTGCGCGCCGAACGCGCCGAGGCCGTCGTCGACGAGATCAAAGCCCAGGGCGGTACGGCCGCCGCTGCGGCCTTCGATGTCACCGACTTCGACGCGGTCACCGCCGCCGTGGTGGCCGCGGGCCACGTCGACATCCTGGTCAACAACGCGGGCAACGCGGGTGCCGAAGGCTTCGCGTCGCGCGCGCCGTTCGCCGAGACCACACCGGAGGACTGGGAGCCGTTCCTGCGGGTGAATCTCTACGGCGTCCTGCACTGCACGCGCGCGGTGCTGCCGTGGATGATCGAGCACAAATGGGGCCGGGTGCTCACCATCGTGTCCGACGCGGGGCGCACCGGCGACGCCAACGGCGCGACCTACGCCGCGGCCAAAGCCGGTGCGGCCGGGCTGACTCGATCACTGGCGCTGGAAACTGGACGCCACGGCATCACGGCCAACAACATCGCACTCGGCACCATGCGCACGCCGCTCACCGAACCGCTGTGGGCCGAACAGGCCGACTCGCCGCAGGCCAAGGCGATCCTTGCCGGTTACGCTGTGCGCAGGCCCGGGTTGCCCGAGGACGTCACACATCTGGCGGTGCTGTTGGCCAGTGACCACGGGTCGTGGATCACCGGGCAGACCATCCCGGTCAACGGGGGCTACTCGTTCGCTCTCTGATCAGCCCTGTTCAGGCTGCGGGCCGCCGCGGCAGAGTGAACAGATGATGGCTTCGAGTTGCTCGGCCGAGCCGATGGTGCGGTCGCCGCGGCTGAGGGCCAGCAGCAGGCCGCTGATGAACGTCAACAGCACATAGGTCCGTTCGGCCACCTCCGCCGAATCGGCGTCGGGCGAAAGGCGTTGCACCACATCGCGATGCATGTCGACGAACCGCTGCTGGTGCAGCGCGAACACCTGCGCCAGGCCGGGGTCGCGGCTCGACGGCATCGCGAGCTCGAGGCGGGCCCGGCTGCGGACGAATCCGGGCCCGTCCGCGGCGCGCATCACCAGCGCCGCCAGTCCCGCGGCCGGGTTCTCACCCGGGGCGGGAGGTTCGGTGGCCGCGGTCAGATCCTGCAGATCCAACTCGGCGACGCGGCCGGCGACCGCGTGCAGCAGCGCCGAACTGGTGCGGAAGTAGAAGGACGTCGTGCCGTCCGGGACTCCGGCCGTGCGGTCCACCTTCAGGTGCGTGAGACCCTTGATACCCTCGTCGGCCAGCAGTCGGATCGCCGCGTCGCAGAGTTCACGCCGGCGCTGTTCGGGGTTCTGTTTGCGTCCCATGGGTTTCGCACAGCATATCGGCGTCGCCGCGGTGCGAGAACGGGATCAGGCCCCCTGGTACGCGCGGGCAACCCGCGTGACGAACTGATAGACACCGTCCTCGTCGGGCGCCAGCGGGCCGGGCCGCGCATGCGGAGACGACAGGCCGCGCTGCACCGATTCGCACGCCGCCCAGTCCTGGCGGTTGGTCAGATCCCAGAAGTCCACCGCGTACGCCGGATCGAAACCGGGTCTTCCGACCGCTTCCCTGGGAAACGCCCACGCGCATTCCACGTGGGTACGGTCGACGGCCAGCGGTGTCATGAGATGCGTCATGACGTAGTCGGGATGCAGGCTCACCAACAGGTTGGGGTAGCCCACGAGATACATCACCGTCCGCAGTTCGTGCTCCGACAGGCCCGCGATCGCGACGCCGCCGCTGCGGCCGTCCAGCGACATGGTCTCGGCGCCATCGACGATCGACATCCAGCCGCCCATCCAGGACCCGGGCAACTCGAGGTTCTCGCCACTGGTGGGCGGGCTGATGCGCGACAGCTCGGGATGGATGGACGAGCAGTGGTAGCACTCCTGGTAGTTCTCGGCGATGATCTTCCAGTTGGCCGCCAGCTCGTAGGAGTGCCGCGCGACGATCGTGAGGTCTTCGGGACGATACGGCGACACCACGTCTTCCAGTCCGGCAACGTGCGTCGTGAAATCGGCATCCTGACCACTGGGGTCCACGAAAAGCCAACCGTGCCAGTCGACGAGGCGCAGCTCGACGAGGCCGAAGGCGTCCGGGTCGAACCCCTCGACGTCCTTGAACCCGGGCGCGTTGCGCACCGAACCGTCGAGCCGGTACGACCACGCGTGATACGGGCACACGATGCTGCGGCGTTTGGCCGACGCACCGCACGACAACAGTTCGTGATTGCGGTGGCGGCATGCGTTGGCGAAGGCCCGCATCCGGTTGTCCTCACCGCGCACGAGCAGCACGCCGTTGGCCCCCGAACCGACGGCGCGCTGTGCGCCGGGCGCCTCGAGATCGGCGGCATGGCCCACACAGGTCCAGCCCGAGAAGATCGCCTGCTGCTCCCACGCGAACACTGCTGGATCGACGTAGGCCTCGCGCGGCAGCATGCGGGAGTGCCCGAACGGTGCCAGTGCGGCAGCCAGATCGTCGGCCGGTACGGGCGCGGGACCGATCTGTTTGAACATACAGTCAGGATAGTCGTCGGCCCCGGAATGGTCCACAGCCGCGTGGACGTTCAGCCGGCGGTGGTCTCACCCGCGAAGCCCGTGATACCGCGGTCGGCCATCGCGTCACCGCGAGTCATCCTGCGGTACACCAGGAATCCGACGACGATCGCGACGAGTGCGGCCAACAGGAGCAGTGTCGCCAGGGCGTTGAGCGCAGGTGTGGGGGCAGCCCGCGCGGTGTTGTAGATCTTCACCGAAACCGGTTCGGTGGCAGCGTCACTGGACAGATAGCGCACCAGGACGAAATCGTCGATCACGTCGGCGAACACCAGCACCGTGCTCGCGAAGATCGCAGGCATCAACATCGGCAGGGTCACGCGGCGCAGCGCGTCCAGCGGCGCCGCGCCGAGATCCATTGCCGCTTCCTCGTATTGTCGGCCGATGGTCGCCAGGCGGGCGCGGACCAGCACGGCCGGATACGCGATCTGGAAGGTGACCAGACCGATCACCTGCGCCGAGGTGCCCAACCCGATGGGCAGCGCCAACGACGTCACCACGAACAGCAGCGCGACCGCCAGCAGCACCTCGGGGACGACGAACGATACGAGCATCAGCATGTTGGCGCCCGACGGCAACCGGCCCCGCCAGCGGTCGATGCCGATCGCGAACAGCACGCCGAGTGGCACGGTGATCAACGTGGTGATCACGCCGAGTTTCAGCGTCTGCAACAGTGCGGTGTGCAAAGCCGCGTCGTGCCACACCGATTTCACCGGGTCGCCCCAGTACCAGCGGAACGAGAAGCCCTCCCAGCGCGTGCGGGAACGTCCGTCGTTGAACGAGAACATCACCGCGATCAGCACCGGAAGCAGTGACCACACCAGGTAGATCACCGTGACGCCCACCAGGATTCGCGGCGGCCGCCACGGATCGCGCCACCATGCGACAGGTGAGCGCAGGGTTCGCGCGGTGCTCATGACGCCACCTCGTCGCCGCGTGAGGTCACGCGCACGTAGTAGAACATCGGCAGGACCGTCACGATCAGTACCAGCATCACGAACGCGCCGGCCTGCCCGGTCTGGCCCGGCGCGTGCACGCTGTCGTTGATGAGGTTGCCCACCATGGCGGTCTTGGGGGACGCCGAGAGCATGTCGGAGGTGAAGTAGTCGCCCAGCATCGGCAGGCAGGTCAGCAGCACAGCCGCGACGATCGTGGGCCGGCACATCGGCAGCGTCACGCGCCAGAACGACGCCAACCGGTCGGCGCCCAGATCCCGCGCGGCCTCCAGCGTCGACTGCGGCAGACGATCCAGACCCGCGTACAGGGGCAGGATCATGTACGGCACATAGCCGTACACCAGACCCAGGATCACCACGACGGGCTGACCGGTCAGCCAGTGCACGCTCGCGTCGAAGAAACCGCCGAACGACAGCAGACGGTTGACCATGCCGTCGTCCTGTAACAGGTTGACCCAGGCCAGCATCCGCATCATGTAGCTGATCCAGAACGGCGCGATCAGCAGTGCCAGCAGGATGCCCTTGCGCCGTCCGGACAGCCGAGCCACGTAGTACGCGACCGGGAACGCGATCAGCAGGCACAGCAGGCCGGCGATGCCCACGTAGACGGCGGTGCGGATCAGCGCAGGGCCGTAGACCTCGTTGGGGCCGATGCGCTCCAGCACGTACATGAACTGGGTGGCGTCCCAGTACAGCGGATTCCACACTGGCACCGGGGTCCGGAAGATCGGGTCGATCTGGCCGAACACGATGGCCGCCACCACATACAGTGGTGCGACGACGAACAGCAGCAGCCAGACCAGGCCCGGCGAGGCCAGCAGCGGCCACAGGGGATTGGTCCGCTCACGTGACGCCCTGCGTGGCCTCGAGGGCCCTGCCGGCGGCGCCGTCACCGCCACGGAGTCAGGACCCTCCGGCCTTGAAGCCGCGCCAGACGTTGTGCCACGCGGCGTCGTTCTCGGCGTCGAGTTCCAGCAGGCGGTATCCGGCGTCGAAGTACTCGGGTTTGACGATCGCCGACGTCAGGTTCTCGGGGATGGTTCCGTCGGCGACCAGGGTGTCGGGATTGATCGACTTCTGCGGCGGCTGGTAGCCGATCTGCGTGAAGTTCTGTTGCGCCGAAACCGGATCCAGCATGTGGTTGAGGAACAGGTGTGCCAGCACCGGGTTCTTGCCGCTCTTGAGGATGACCATGAGGTCGTTGTCCACCAGGCCCTTGCCGTCGGCCGGGAACCAGTACTGCAGGATCTCCGGCGGGGTGTTCTCGGGCAGGTAGCCGAGCGCCTGGATGATGTCACCCGACCACATCTGGGCCAGGCCGATCTGGCCTGCGGGCACATCGTTGTACATCGTGATGGTGACCTTGGGGGAGGTCGCGGCCACCATCTGCCGGAGTTGTTCACCGACCATGTCCAGATCGGTCTGCGACGACGTGTTGACATCGGTGATACCGTTGCGCAGCAGTACCATCGCCATCGCGGTGTGCCAGTCGTCGATGATCGCGGTCTTGTTCTTGTATCTCGGATCCCACAGCGCGTCATACGGATTGGGCAACGCGCCGATGTCCTCGGGGACCTGGTCGGTGCGCCACCCGATTCCGGTGGTGTAGACGGTGTACGGCGTGGTGTAGCGCCACTCCTTGTCGTACCACGGGTTGGTGAACACCGGCCACACGTTCTCGATGTTCGGAATGTAGCTGTGGTTCAACGGTTTGAGCAGGCCACCGTTGACCAGCCGGCTGATCTGGTCGTAGCTGGGGAAGTAGATGTCGTAATCGACGTTGCCGTCGCGGATCTTGGTGATGGCTTCGTCGGTGTCGTTGAACGTCGAGACCTGGACCTTGGTCTGGTACTTGTCCTCGAACGAGGACACCGCGTCGGGCGAGATGTAATCGGCATAGCTGTACAGCTGCAGGGTGGCGCCCTTCTCGGGTGCCAGCCCGTCGGCGATCGGCTCGTTGTCGGAGGCGATGTCCCATGTCACCGGGCTGCTCGGTGACGCGATGGTCAGGCTGGGGGCCGACGACGACGGCGGACCGCCCTTGGAGCACGCGTCGAGCAGCACGCCCAGCGCCGGGGCGGTCGCGGCGATCAACGCGGCACGCGTCAGGAACTGTCTACGGGTGGGCCCGGACCGGGGCATCCCGTGCGGCAGTGCGTTTCCGGTGGGTCCAGGCATACCGGCCTCCTGCGGTCCGCGTCTTGTCGCTGGTTGGACTCTCGCATAGACTGAACGCTCAGTCAAGGTACAAAACCGCACATCATCTGCTTTTTTGTCGGATGCGAGCACGTACCTGAGTGGAGGTAATCCAGTGTCCTCGTCAATCGTCGGCTCCGCAGCGCAAGAGGTCGAGAGCGACCGGGTCGACAGACTGATCGCCGACGAGGAACAGGTGTTCCTGCGCCGTCAACCGCGCAGCGCGGAATTCATCGCCCGCGCCCGTGCGCACCTCGCCGGTGGTGCGACGTCCAACTGGCAGATCGCCCAGCCGCAGGCCGTGTGGATGAGCCACGGGTACGGGTCCAAGGTGTACGACGTCGACGGGACGGAGTACGTCGACATGCACGGCGGCTACGGCGCCGCCATCGCCGGGCACGGCCACCCCGCGATCGTCGCGGCCGTGAGCGAACAGGTGCGTCGTGGAACGCATTTCGCACAACCGACCGAGAACGCGATCTGGATCGCCGAGGAACTCTCGCGGCGCTTCGGACTGCCGCTGTGGCGTTTCGCCAACTCGGGGACCGAGGCGACCATGGACGCGGTCCACCTGGCGCGGGCCGTCACCGGACGCGATCTGATCATCAAGGTCGAGGGCTGCTACCACGGTCACCACGACTCGGTGCAGGTTTCCGTGCTGCCCGAAGCCGACGAGGTCGGTCCCCGCGCACACCCGGTCGGTGTTCCCGGCAACAGCGGTATCCCCGAGGCGATCCGCAACCTCGTCGTCGTGGTCCCGTTCAACGACCCCGAGGCCGTGGCGCGGGCGCTCACCGAGCACCGCGGACAGGTGGCCGCGATGATCCTCGAACCGGTGATGATGAACGCGGGCATCATCCCGCCGGCCGACGGCTACCTCGCCGCGATCCGGGATCTGCTGCACCAGGCCGGATCCCTGCTGATCTACGACGAGGTCAAGACGGGCTTCACCACCGGCCCGGGCGGTATCACCGCGTCGAGCGGGGTGGTACCCGACATCGTCTGTCTCGCCAAGGCGCTCGGCGGCGGCATCGCCGTCGCGGCCATCGGCGGCACCACGCGCGTCATGTCCGCCATCGCCGACGGGCGCTACGAACAGGTCGGCACATTCAACGGCAACCCGCTCGCGATGGCCGCCACCCGCGCGACGCTGAGCGAGGTGCTCACCGACGCGTCGTATGCGCACCTGAACCGTCTCGCGGGTGACCTGCGCGAGCGCTTGTCGAGCGTGATCGCCGAGCACCGGGTTGACTGGCACGTGGTGGCCGTCGGGGCGAAAGGGTGCGTGACCTTCCGCAAGGAACCGGTGCGGGAATATCGTGATTTCCTGCAGATCGACGACCGCCTCGGCCATCTGCACTGGCTGATGCAGCACAACGGCGGTGTTTTCCTGCCGCCATGGGGGAAGGTGGAGCAATGGCTGCTGTCCGTCCAGCACGACACCGCCGATGTCGACCGGTTCGTCGCCAACTTCGCACGCCTCGCCGCGGCGGTGGCCAGCTGAGCGCGGAGGCCGGCCGGTGACCGGCGGTGCCATCCGCCTGCACCAGTTGGCCAAGGCGTTCGAAGGGGTGCCCGCGGTCGCCGGTATCGACCTGGACATCCCTGCCGGACAGTTCTATTCGCTGCTCGGCGCGTCCGGCTGCGGCAAGACCACCACGCTGCGCATGATCGCCGGATTCGAGAAGCCCGACTCGGGCCGCATCGAACTCGACGGCCGCGACGTCGCGAGCGACCCGCCCCACAAACGTCCCGTCAACACCGTCTTCCAGACCTACGCGCTGTTCCCGTTCATGAGCGTGTGGGACAACGTCGCCTTCGGCCTGCGATACCAGAAGGCCCCGCGCGCCGAGGTCACCCGCCGCGTCGGAGAGGCCCTCGAACTGGTCCGCATGGCGGAGTTCGCCAAACGCAAACCCGCACAACTGTCCGGTGGACAGCAGCAGCGAGTGGCACTCGCGCGCGCCCTGGTGCTGCGGCCCAGGGTACTTCTGCTCGACGAACCGCTCGGGGCGCTCGACGCCAAGCTGCGCAAGCAGTTGCAGCTCGAACTGCGGGCCCTGCAGCGCGAGGTCGGCATCACGTTCGTGTACGTCACGCACGACCAGGAAGAAGCGCTCACGATGAGCGACCAGATCGCGGTGATGGCCGAGGGGCGCGTCGAACAGGTCGGCGCACCCACCGAGATCTATTCGGCCCCCGCCACGACGTACGTCGCCGGATTTCTGGGCGCTGCCAACATCTTCGACGCCGAGCTCACCGAGGCGCCGGGGGCGACCGGCGGTGCGGCGGTGTGCACCGCGATGTCGACGCGACTGAGCGCCTGGGTGGACGGCGCTGCGGCGCCGGGTCCGGCCGCGATCGTCATCCGCCCCGAGCGCATCACGCTCCAGGGCCCCGACGAGCCCGTCGCGGCGGGTAGCAACGTCATCACGGGAACCGTGTCACACGTGGTGTACCTGGGTGCCTCGACGCAGGTCCATGTCGACGTGGGGGAGGCCAATTGGCTGGTGGTCGAGGTGCCCAATCATGCCGGGCCGCAGTCGGTGAGCCAGCAGGCCGGCGCGCGGGTGCACTGCGTGTGCACCCCGGACGCGGTTCGCGTGTTGACACGCAGCCCGGTTGCGGTGATCGCCGACCCGGTGGTGGAGCCGGAAACCGCGCTCAGCGCGCACTGAGCGCGGTCAGCGGCGGCGCGGCTGCGAAGCCTTGGCCGACTTGGTGGCCTTCGCGGGCTTGCGGCCCGAGGCCTTCTTGGGCGGCAGATCGAGCTCACGCTCGCAAAACCGCATCGCGATCTGGTAGGCGACCTCCGCGTCGACCTCGGGATCATCGAGGGCCACCTGGATAGACAACCCGTCGAGCAGGGCCGAGAACTCCAGGGCGAAGAGCTTGGCGTCCACACCGCTGCGCAGCTCGCCGGGTTCGGCGGATTCCAGCGCGTCGATGATCATGCGGCGCCACCGCGCGTCCAGTTCGATGCGGCCGGCCTTGACCTCGTCATGCCGGAAAGCCTGCGCCCACAGGTCGAACCACAGGCCCCACGCGCCGGGGATGTCATCGGTGCCGCCGTCGGGGACGCACGTCCAGCGGATCAGCAGCGACAACCGCTCGCGCAGCGAGGACACCTCGGCGAGCATCTGTTCGGCGGCGGTGTAGAACGATTCCTCGGAGTGCCGCAGCGCGTCGACGAGCAGCCGGTCGCGCGTGCCGAAGTAGTAGATGACCAGGGCCGAGCTGACGCCGGCACGCTTGGCGACATCGGCGATGCGGGTGTCGGAGAAACCGCGCTCGCAGATGAGTTCTGCTGCGGTGCGCAGCATCTGGATCCGCCGAGCCTCGTTGTTCTCGGTGGCCGGTGCCGGATCTGCCATTCTCTGCGAACTCCCTCCACAAGTGGCGACGCTGCTACTTGTCCAAAGCCTAACACTTCGTTAGATTGAACAGTCAGTCAGGATGCCTGTCGCGGTGACGCGAGGTGGGAGTCTCCGATGTCGAACAACTACGACGCACTGGTGATCGGCGGCGGCCACAACGGTCTGGTCTCGGCCGCGTATCTGGCCCGCGCAGGCGCCCGCACGTTGGTCCTCGAATCCCGGTCGTCGCTCGGTGGTGCCGCGACCACCGAAGCGCCGTGGGATGATGCGCCGCACCTGCGGGTCACGCGCCTGTCCTACGTCATGAGCCTCATGCCGCCGACCATCGTGCGCGATCTCGCCCTCGAACGCCACGGCTACAAGGTCCATCCCATGGGGCCCTACTACCAGGCCTTCCCCGAAGGCGGATCGCTGACGATCTACGAGGACGATCCGGCGCGCACCTACGAACAACTGTCCCGGTTCTCGAAGAAGGACGCCGACGCGTGGCCCAAGTGGAACGCGTGGCTCGAAGGCATCGCCGACGTCATGGGCCCGCTGTTGACACAGGTGCCGCCCAACATCGGCTCGCACCGTCCTGCTGATCTGCTCGACCTCGCCAAACTCGCGTGGGGGCAACGGGGGATCACGTCGCGCGCCGTCGCCGACATCACGCGTTTGCTCACCATGAGCATCGCCGACCTGCTCGACGACTGGTTCGAATCCCCCCAGATCAAAGGCGCACTCGCGGTCAACGGCGTGATCGGCACGTGGGCCGGCCCGTACGAGCCCGGCACCGCGTACGTGATGGCGCACCACTCGATCGGCGACGTCGGCGACGGTCAGTTGGGCAGCTGGGGATTCCCCGAAGGTGGTATGGGCGCGGTGTCCGCCGCGATCGCGTGCTCGGCGCGCAGTTTCGGCGCCGAAATCCGTACCAACGCACGGGTTTCACGCCTGCTGGTGCGCAACGGACGCGTCGAGGGTGCCGTGCTGGACAACGGCGACGAGATCCACGCCCCTGTGGTGGTCACCACGTTGCACCCGAAAACCGCGTTCCTGGACCATATCCCGCGCACCGAACTGCCCCAGGACTTCGTCGGCGACATCGAGCACTGGAAGTCCCGCAGCGGCGTCGTCAAGATCAACCTGGCGCTGGCCGAGCTGCCGAACTTCACCGCCGACCCCAGCTCCGGCATCGCCGAGCACCACACCGGATCGGTCGAGATGGCCCCCACCATGGAGTTCATCGAGGCCGCGTTCCAGGATGCCCGCAACGGCAAACCCGCGCTGTTGCCGTTCAGCGACGGCGTCATCCCCACCACACTCGACACCACGCTCAATCCCGATGGCACACACATCATGTCGCTGTTCACACAGTGGGTTCCCGCCGAGTGGGCAGCCGAGCCGCACACCGAGGAACTCGACGCGTACGCCGACCGCCTCATCGAGCTGTACGACCAGGTGGCCCCCGGCTTCAAGGCGTCGATCACCCACCGCGACATCGTGGGCCCGTACGACATGGAGCATGAGTACGGTTTGATCGGCGGCAACATCTTCCACGGCGAACTGTCGCTGGAGCAGCTGTTCCACATGCGGCCCGCACCCGGCTACGCCGACTACCGCACACCTATCGCCGGTCTGTACAACGGCAGTTCGGCCACCCACGCCGGGGGCGGAGTGTGCGGCATCCCCGGCTGGCAGGCCGCGCGCGCGGTGCTGGCCGACAAGAAGCGCGCACGCCGAAGCGAGGCCCTGCGTAAGCGACTGCCCGCGGCACTGGGCGGGCGCTCCTGAACGCGCACGTCACAGTCGGCGATCTGACGGCACGGCGCGCCGCCGTGGCCACCATGCTCGGCGCGCGGTCGATGGCCGTGATCGGCGCCAGCGCGCGCCCGGGCAGTTTCGGCGAGCGCATGGTGATCGAGGCCCGGCGAGGCTCGGCGCGAACACATCTGGTGAACCCCCGCTACCGCCGTATCGGCGACCTCCCGTGCCACGCGTCGCTCGACGACCTCGACGAGGTACCCGACCTGGTGCTGCTGGGGGTCCCCGACGACGCGCTGATCGACCAACTGCAGGCCGCGGCCGCTGCCGGTGTGCGTTCGGCGGTGCTGTTCGGATCGGCGCACGGGGCCGGGATGCGCAGGGCCATCACCGACATCGCGACGCGCGCGGGGATGGCGTTGTGCGGTGCCGGGTGCATGGGCTTCGTCAACACCGTCACCGGCGTGCGTGCTCTGGGCTATCTGGAGCCGGATCCGCTTCCCGCCGGCGGCGTATCGCTGGTGACGCACTCCGGGTCGGCGTTCTCGACCCTGCTGCGCGCGCGTCGCGGATTCGGATTCCGCCTCGCGGTGTCGTCCGGGCAGGAGCTCGTCACCGACACGGCCGACTACGTCGAATACGCGCTGGACGATCCCGGCACCCAGGTGATCGGCTTGCTGCTGGAGACCCCCCGCGCGGCGCCCCGCCTGCGTAACGTTTTGCGGCAGGCCGCCGAACGGGACGTCCCGGTCGTCATCCTCACGGTCGGCGGTTCACCGCGGGGACGTGCGATGGTGGCCGCGCACTCCGGCGCGCTGGCGGGCGACGCCGCGGGCTGGGCGGCGTTCTGCGCCTCCACGGGAGCGGTCCGTACCACCGACCTCACCGAGTTCACCGACACGCTCGAGCTTTTCGCGTGTGAGGCGCGGTCCGGGCGGCTTCAGCGACGGGGAGGGGGTAGGGGGATCGCGACTGTGCACGACTCGGGTGCCGAGCGTGCCCTGTGCGCGGACGTGGCCCACGAGATCGGCGTCGAGTTCGCCGAGTTGTCACCGCGGACGCTGGGCGTGATCGGTGATCTGCTGGACGACGGGTTGACTCCGTCGAACCCGCTCGACATGTGGGGCACGGGTGCCGATACCCGGACGGTGTTCGGGGGTTGTCTGCGTGCGATGGTCGAGGACCCGGCGGTCGCGGTCACGGCGTTGGCCGTCGACCTGGTCACCGAGTACGACGGCGACACGGCCTACACCGATGCCGTGCTCGACGTCGAGGGTCAGGCGCCGCTGGCGGTGCTGGCCTCGGTGCCGTCGGCGATCGACCCGGTGATGGCGCAGCGACTGCGTGACCGTGGGGTGGCCGTGCTGGAGGGCATGCGCAGCGGTCTGGCGGCCATGGGACATCTCGCGGCGTGGCCGCTCCTGGTGGACACAGAACCTGTTGTGGTCGACCCGGTTCGGCGTGACCGGTGGTCGCGGGCCACGGGTCCGGCGTTCGACCTGCTGGCCGATTACGGCGTGGCGGTGCCCGATTCCCGGCCGGCGCACTCGCGTGTCGAGGTGGTCGCGGCCGCCGCCGCGATCGGTTACCCGGTCGCGGTGAAAACCGCGGGGGCGGCGCACAAGAGCGACGTCGGGGGAGTGGTGCTGGGCGTGAGCGGGCCCGACGAGGTGGTGGCCGTGTACGACGACATGGCGGCCCGGCTGGGACCGGCCGTGAGCGTCGATGCCATGGTGCCCGCAGGGGTCGAGGTCTCGGTCGGATTCGTGCGCGACGCGGCCTTCGGTCCGCTGGTGGTGGTCGCGGCCGGTGGGGTGGCGGTGGAACTGCACGGCGACCGTGTCGTGGTGTGCCCGCCGGTGTCACGCACCACGGCACGACGCATCGTCGATCAGCTCCGGATCGCGCCCCTGCTCACCGGGTGGCGCGGCGGACCGGTTGCCGACATCGACGCACTGGTGGACGTGATCGTCGCGTTCTCGGCCATGGCGGTCGAACTCGGCGACATGCTCGACGCGGTCGAGGCGAACCCTGTGATCGTGTCGGCCACCGGTGCGGTCGCCGTCGACGCGTTGGTGGTGCCTAACTCGGTGCCCGGCTGACCTGTTCGGGAAACGGTAGCGAAATCGGTTCGGGGGCAACACGGCTGTGCCCCTCGGCGTCGAACCGGTCGAGCCCCAGGTCGGTCAGATCGAGCCACGCACATGTTCCTGTGGTGGTGAGGTCGGCGGCCACCTGGGCCACCGCCGGGCCCCACATCATGCCGTGCCCGGCCGGGCTGGCCACCACCGTACCGTCGATCGGGCCGTCGTCGCCGATCAGCGGTCCGAGGATGGGCAGATGGTCGGGGGTGTAGTCGATGGTCGCGGCCCACGCCCGTCGCAGACCCAATCCCTTGACCACGGGCAGCAGTTCACCGATCCGGTGGCGCATCTTGTCGTAGTACACCCAGTCGAACTCGCGGGCCGCGCCGGGCAATTCCTCCGGATTGCTCATCCCCCACAGCAGACCGCCGGATTCCCCGGGCCGCCAATAAATCCCCGACATCAGGTCGAAGACCATGGGCAGTGCGTGCACATCGACAGGCAGTGGCTCGGTGACCACCACCTGGTGGCGGGTCCCGCCGGCCGGGATGCGCCCGCCTGCGCGGCTGCCGACCTCGGAGAGCTGCGGACCGCCGGTGAGCACCACGTGCCCGGTGTCGACGGGGCCGGCGGAGGTGTCGACGCCGACGACGCGGCCCGACTCGGTGCGCAGGCCGAGGAACGTGCAGTGCTCGCGCACATCGACACGGTGGACGGCGAGTGCGGCACTGTACGCCAACACGTTTCGCGGCGCGTCGATGTATCCGTCACCGGGCGCGTAGGACGCGCCCATGGTGACGCCGGGGGACAGGCCCGTCTCGCGCGCGTCGATGTCGGACGACGAGAGCCATTCGACCTGCAACCCGAGGCTCTTCTGCAGCGCGATGCGCGCGTGCGCCTGCTGCACCTCGGCCTCGCTGAAGCACGGCATGAGATAGCCCTGTGCCCGGAACCCGCAGTCCAGGGGGAAGCGGTCCCCGCTCTCGCGGTAGAAGTCCTGCGCCCGCATGCCCAAGCGGATGGCCGTCTCGGTGCCGCCCTGAGCGCGCACCATGCCCGCGGCGCGACTGCTCGCGCCGTCACCGAGGGTGGCCGCCTCGAGCAGAACCACGTGTTCCACACCGCTTTCGGCGAGCAGCACGGCGGTCCACGCGCCGACGGTGCCGCCGCCGACCACCACGACATCGGCCGTGGAAGATGAGCTGGTCATACTCCGAAACCGTGGCATAGACTGAACGATCAGTCAAGAGGTCGAGGGCGCCGCCGAAGAGATGGGGTACACCGCATGTACGGGCTGAGCGACGAGGACTTGCGCATCCGCGACACGGCATCCGCATTCGCCGAATCCCTGATGCCGTATGAGGCCGAAGCCGAGGCCGCGGGCGGCAAGATGCCCAAGGAACTGACGGAGAAGTTCCAGGCCCGCGCAATCGAATTGGGCCTGTATGCCACGAACATCCCGAAATCCGCGGGCGGCCCCGGCTGCACCGCGCTGCAGCAGGTTCTGGTCCAGGAGCAGGTCGGGCGCGTGACCAACGGCCTGGCGTGGGTCATGCACACCCCGCCGCAGTGGTGGGTCGAAGTCGCCACCGACCATCAGCGACAACGGTGGCTGCTACCGACGGTGCGCGGCGAGAAGCACGAGGCCTATGCGATCACCGAGGAGTTCGCCGGCTCCGACGTGTCCGACCTCGCGGCCACCGCCCGCCGAGAGGGCGACGAGTACGTCATCAACGCCGTCAAGTGGCACGTCACGTCGTTCAACCTCGCCGACTACGTGTTCGTGCAGGCCGTGCTCGAAAACGGTGACCACGCAGGCGATCACGTACTGCTCGTGGTGGATCTTCCCTCACCCGGCGTCGAGGTGGTCCGCACACCGCAGTACAGCCACCACATCGCCGACGAGCACCCCATCGTGGCGTTCACCGATGTGCGGGTGCCCGCGACGCATCTCGTCGGCGCCGAGGGACAGGGCATGACGTTCACGCAGGACTGGTTCCGGTTCGAACGGCTCATGGTCGCGGCGCGCTGCGTGGGAGCCGCCCAGCGCCTGCTCGACGAGACGACGGCCTTCGCCCGGACCCGCATCGTCGACGGCAAACCGCTCGGCAACCATCAACTCGTGGCGGGCATGCTCGCCGACAGCGCCACCGAACTGTTCGCGGCCCGCACCATGCTCTACGAGGTCGCCCGGTCCATCGATGCGGGGCTGGACCGCAAGACCCTGCACGGGCAGGCCTCGATGGCCAAGCTGTACTGCTCGGAGATGGCCGGGCGGGCCGCTGATCGCGCCGTGCAGGTGTTCGGAGGTCGTGGCTACATGCGGGAGAACGTCGCCGAACGCATGTTCCGCGAGTTGCGCGTCGAACGGATCTGGGAAGGCGCCAGCGAGATCCAGCGCCTCATCGTGGCCCGTCAGCTGATGAACCGCGGACCGCAGGCGCTGCTGGGCACGATCGGCTGAGTTCGGCGACGCTCGGCTCCGAGTCGCTACTGTGATGGGTATGCGAAGTGTCGCCGCGGTTGTTCTCGGCATCGTTGGTGTGTTCGTCACGCTCTGCGGCCTGCTGTTCGCGCTGCAGGGTTTCGGTGTGGTGGGCGGCAGCCCGATGAGCAACACCACCACGTGGTCGATCCTCGGCCCCATCATCCTGCTCGTGGGGGTCGGCATCGCACTGACCGGATGGCGCGTCGGGCGGGCGTCCCGTCGCTGACCCCTGAGGGTTCGACCGGCCGCATTCGGGGTATGGCTTGCCGGATGGATCATGAATGGGAATGCGTCGTCGTCGGTGGGGGAGCGGCGGGGCTCAGTGCTGCGCTGGTGCTAGCGCGGGCCCGGCGGCGGACGCTGCTGATCGACGCCGGAGAGCCGAGCAACGGCGTGGCCCCGGCCATCGGCGGTCTGCTCGGCCACGACCGCCGGCCACCACACGAGCTGTATGCGCAGGGGCGTCGCGAACTCGCCGCCTATCCCACTTTCACATTCCGTGAAGGGTGCGTCGTCCGCGGCGCCCCGACCGCCGGCGGGTCGGTGCTCGACCTGGACGACGGCTCGCAGGTGACGGCCAAGCGGGTGCTGCTCGCCACCGGTATGCAGTACTGCCCGCCGTCCCTGCCGGGCATGGACAAGTTCTGGGGGACAACGGTTTTCCAGTGCCCGTTCTGCCACGCCTGGGAGTTGCGCGACCAGCGGCTGGCCACGCTCGCGGCCGGTGCAGAAGGCGTCAACACCGCCCTCATGCTGCGTGGCTGGAGCGACGACGTCGTACTGCTCACCGATGGTCCGTCGGACCTGTCGTCCGGCGACCGGAGTCTGCTGGACAACGCCAAGGTGACCATCGACGAGCGCCGCATCGCCGAACTGCTGGGGCAGGACGGTCAACTGACCGCGATCGCGTTCTCCGACGGCGCCCGCCTGGAACGCGACGGACTGCTGGTCGAGGCGCCGCTGCGGCAACGCTCCGAACTCGCGAGTCAACTCGGCGCACAGTGTGCCGCAGGAGAGCTCGCGTCGGACGCCATCGACGTCGACGAGATGCACCGCACCACGGTGCACTCGGTCTTCGCGGCCGGTGACACGTGCACCGAGGAACCCTCCGTCGCGTCGGCGATCGCCGCGGGCTCGCAGGCCGCGAAGATCATCGTGCAGAGCCTGTTCGCCGACGAGTTCGGCCTGCCGTACCCGCCCGGATCGAACTAGTTCCGCCGGTTGCGCAGGCGCGCGGCGAGGGTGCCGCCGCCGCGCACCACCGCGACCCCGAACAGGATCCACGGCCCCGCCACCAGGATCGGATCGATCCACGTGTGGCTGAGGTCGGTGCGCTTGCGGCCCACCCGCGAGCTGAAGCCGTTGTGGGTGAACTCGCTCTTGACGCCGGTCTCGGTGATGGGGTTGTCGGGACGCAGCGTGAACATCGAGGCGAGATGGTGCTCGATGGCGTCGACCCGGTCGGCGCCGAGCAGCAGCAGCCAGTGCGCGGCCCTGGTCTCGCTGTACTTCGCATAGGCGTGTCTGCGGATCGCACCGGACAGGCCTTTGAGCGGCGCCGCGGTGCCGAACACCGGGGTGAGCATCTTGTGTTCGATGGACCGTTCGCGCGGCCGGTTCTCCGGTTGCAGGTCGGGGAACTCCCAGTGCGCCTCCGGGAGCGGGACCGGCGCACTCTCCTCCTGATCTGACGGCGGCTGCGGTGGGAGGTCCACACCCCATCCGGGGATACGCGCACGGAGCACGTCGCTGTCGGGGCGGATGGGTCCTTGTGCGGTGTAAGCCATGAGAGTCCTTGTCAGCTGGCGGTGGGGACGATGATCGGCTTGATGCAGTCGTCGAGCTTGGCGGAGAAGATGTGGTAGCCCTCTGCGATGTGTTCCAGCGGGATCCGGTGGGTGACAATGTCGTTGGGCTTCAGATAACCGTTCTTGATGTGTGACAGCAGCCGCGGCCACTCGCGCTTGACCGGGCACTGGTTCATCCGCAGGGTCAGGCCCTTGTTGAAGGCGTCGCCGAATTTCACCGCACTGAACATGGGGCCGTAGGCGCCGACCACCGATACGGTGCCGCCCTTGCGCACCGAATCGATGGCCCAGTTCAACGCGATCGGAGACCCGCCCTGCAGTTTCAGCTTCGTCGCCGTGACGTGCTGTAAGAAGTTGCCGTCGGCCTCGGCGCCCGCGGCGTCGATCGCGACGTCGGCCCCGAGATGATCGGTGGTCCTCTTCATCTTCACCACGATGTCGTCGCAGTCGACGAAGTTGATGGTCTCGGCGTGGGCGAACGTGCGTGCCTTCTCCAACCGGTACTCCAGGTGGTCGATGACGATCACCCGGCCCGCGCCCATCAGCCACGCCGACTTCGCGGCGAACAGGCCGACCGGGCCCGCGCCGAACACCACGACGGTGTCTCCCTCGGCGATGTTGCCGAGTTGTGCGCCGAAATACCCGGTGGCCAGGGCGTCGGTGAGCAGCAGCGCGTCCTCGTCATCGAGCCAGTCGGGGATGATCGACGGGCCGACGTCGGCGAACGGCACCCGCACGAACTCGGCCTGGCCGCCGTCGTACCCGCCGCACGTGTGGGAATAGCCGTAGATGCCGCCGACCGCGGTGGCGTTCGGGTTCACGTTGTGGCAGTTGGAGTACAGCCCGCGAGCGCAGAAGTAACACGATCCGCAGAAGATGTTGAACGGCACCATGACCCGGTCACCCACCAACAGGTTCTGCACCGAAGGCCCGACTTTCTCGACGACACCGATGAATTCGTGTCCGAACGTCGTGCCCACGCGGGTGTCGGGCATCATGCCGTGATAGAGGTGCAGATCCGATCCGCAGATCGCGGCTTTGGTGACCCGGACGATGGCATCGTTGGGATGCTCGATCGCGGGAATCGGTTTGTCTTCCAAGCGGATCTTGTACGGTCCGCGATACACCATGGCTCGCATACGGTCTCCCTAGATCTGTGCCATCGAAAAATGTGGCGCCATCCGGAGGTACCCCACGCGCAGCCGCTGAAACGGCCGGTGTCAGATCGGCTCAGGCGCAATCGTGCTGGGCACGGATGTGCCTGGGCACCGACCGACGGCTTTCGATGACCGCGACAGCGTCGAGGTGGTGACGCGGCAGCGGGATGGCCTGGGCCTTGTCGGTGACCGGGCGCGTGGTGGCCTTGCGACGCCTGCGCGACCGCCGGGGTGCGAAGATCTGCGACGCGTGCTCGGCGATCACCAGGCCGGCGGCCAGGGTCGCGTCGTCCAGGGCGCCGATCTGGTTGGAGTAGAGATTCAACGTGGCGCTCGCGGTGCCGTGCCCGGTGAGCGGCAGTTGCAGCATCGACCGGATGGGCGTCGCCGCGACCGCGCGCGCCGTGAACTCCGGCCAGCGGGTCTCGGCAGTCAGGTCGTCGATCACAGTCACGTGCCCGTCGGCCGTGAACGAGGGGCCGTCGCCGCAGTGGCGTTGGATGTTGTCGAGGACCAGCGGGTGGCCGTTGGTGGCGGCCAGCGAGCGGATCACGCCGTGCTTGCCCAGGAGCGTGACGCCCGCGTGATGGACGGAAGGCAGTTCGTCCACGGCGGCCATCGTGATCCGGGCCAAGATCACATACGGGTCAGGGTCAGCGGATGTGCGGACGAGCTCCGCGAAAGCCGCTTCGATTCGTGCGGTGTCAATCCCGCCATGGCCGGACACAGAACCTCCAAGAGAACTCGCTGCACAGCTGCGAACAGCAGCGGATCTGTAGTACCCGCGGTGGGGACGGCCAAACCCGGTCGGAGGTGAAAATTGGAACGCGAGTACGACAACGGTGCCGCTGCCATCGGGCAGCGGCACCGTGTCAGTGCCGGTCGGTGTCGGTCAGTGCCGTCCGGGTGCCGTCCTAGTGCTGCGGGCCGGGCATCGCAGGCTGGCCGGGCGCCGGTGCGCCTGCGGGAGCCGGTCCGGTCGGCTGGCCCTTGCCGCCGAGGCCGGACATCTCCAGCAGCGGTGCGCCCGCGGCGGCAGGCGCGATGGGGCCGGCGGCAGCAGCGATCGGTGCGGCCGCGATCGGCGGCACGCCCGCGGGCGGGACGACGGGCGGCACCGGGGGAACCGGCGGGGCCAGCGGCGGCGGGACGACCGGCGGGACCACCGGGGGCGGGGCGACCGGGACGGGCGGGACGGGCCCGGGCGGGGCCAACGGCACCCCTGCCGCCATCTCGCTGATCGGTGCGGCCGCGCACGCCGCGCCGACAGGTGCAGCGGCTGCGCCCGCGGGAGCGCCCGCCGCGCCCACCGTGCCCGCCTGCTCGTGCAGACACGCGTCGCCGCCGGTGACCAGCGGCGTGACGGCCGACGCGACTGGGCTCAAGACCAGAGCGACCCCACATACCGCAGCCCCCGCAGCAACCGCTCCGCAGTTGAATCGATCAAAGATCGCCATGGACGTTGACTCCTTCATTCGTGCTCAAACAAATCAGCGATGGTGTTGCGCAGCAAAAGTGCTCAACCCCGCTGAAGTCGGGTTTAATCGACTGCGTTAATTGTCGGCAGTCGTTGCGCAAGACGACACGCGGCGCACCGCATCGTTTCCGAACAGTGATGTTCGGCGTTGCCGGGCAACGGATATCGGATACAGCAACCATGCTGCGTCGCGGCGCGCGCATCGTCACCCGATGAGCCGCACCAGGCACGATCGGGTGAAAGACGTTGTATGGCAACGGGATAGTGGCCCGCGCCACGCGGGGGTGGGCATACACGTCGGCGCTACTCCTGGACGATGATCGGATCGCCGACGTTGACCGCGTCGAAGTACCATTCCGCGTCGGTGACGCTCAAACCGATGCAGCCGTGGCTCACGTTTTCATAACCGATCGAGTTTTCGGCCCATGGCGCCGGGTGGACGAAAAGCCCGCGGCGTGTGAAGCGCACGGCGTGGTCCACGTCGATGAGGTAACCGTCTGCCGCGTCGATCGGAATGCCCACGCTGCTCGAATCCATGGTCACCGAGCCCTCTTTGGCCAGCACGGTGTACTTGCCGACCGGCGTCGGGTATTCGGGCCTGCCCATCGTGGCAGGCAGGACGCCCGGTTTGCCCCAGTGCAGGCGATGGTGCGGCGAGGGCAACGGCGGACCGGGCGGGATGTCCGGTGTGGGCGTCATGCCCGGAATCGCCAGGGCCTCAGGCTCTTCCGGCTCCGGGGGTTCCGGCGCGGCGGTCTTGGCCGGCACGCGCACCATCACCTCGGGCATGCGTGGATCGTGCTGGGCCGCATTCACGCGCACCGGGACCTCGGGATTGGGTTCGGGTGCCTGTTCCGGCGGGGGTTCCGGTGCCTGCTCCGGTGGTCCGGCGGGGACCCCGTCGATGGTCACCACGAACGTCTTGTCGGAGATGTCGGCGACGGCGACGACGGCCGGTCCGGTCTTGAACTGCAACGGAATGTTGCCGACCGACAGTGCCACGGTGCTGTGGGCCGGCCAGTAGTCGTCCGGAACCCATTGCACCACATTGTCTTCGACCCACTCGAACGAACCCTTCACCTCGGGGTGGGTCTTGATGTCGATGGCGCGTTCGGCCATGCGGCGGTCGGTGACCGGTGTCGTGAAGGTCACCACGATGGGATGCCCGATACCCACGACCGCCCCCGGCGCCGGTTCGACCGACGCGATGGCAGTGCGGTAGGACTGATTCGCGGCGGCGAGATTGACGTCCACCGGTGCGAGACCGACACCGGCGGAGATCCCGACTGCCGCGAGGGCACCCCATAAGACCACGCGCATTGGCTTCCGATTTCCCTCGTAAATTACAAGTTTGTCAATAAGGATGGTAGGGGTCCGGGGACTCATCGAAAGCTCTCGTGCACAAGCAATTCGGTCAAAGAATCATCACGGTTTGAGCACGACCTGCGAGATGGCGCCATTCGCCCAGGTGGGCCTCAGGTCGGTGCGGATACTTGGGCCGACGGCAGGGCGGTTACGGCGGTTACGTCGTGACCAGTTCGAGACGTGCGAGCCGGCGCACCAGCAGGCTCGGCAGCCACGGCCCGGTGTCGCCGGCCGTGATGTTCTCGGTGTTGTGCAGCAGATGTTGCAGCACCACCAAGGCCTCCAGGCGCGCGAGGGCCGCGCCGACACAGAAGTGCGTGCCCTTGCCGAAGCTGAGATGGCCTTTCGCGCCGGAGCGGTCCAGGCGGAACTCGTCGGGCGCGTCGAAATGCGACGGGTCACGGTTTGCCGCGCCCCACAACAGCAGAAGGCGCGACCCCGCCGGCAGGGCCACGCCGCCCAGTGTGGTGTCGTGGACCACGTGGCGGTAGTGGCCGCGGAACGGCGGTTCGTACCGCAGCACCTCTTCGACAAACGCGCCGAGTAGTTCGGGTTTTGCCCGCAGATGTTCCTGGATGTCGGGTCGGCTCGCCAAAATCCAAGCGGCCGAACCGATCAGAGAAGCCGTGGATTCACCGCCCGCGCTGAACAGGATGATCATCATGGACTGTGCGGTGAGCTCTTCCATCTCGCCCGTCGCGCATGCTGTGGCGAGGTCACCGAGCAGATTGTCCTGCGGGTCCTGGGCCGCGTGCCGGAACTGGTCGGTGATGTAGCCGGCGAGTTCCATCACGGCCACGGTGGCCTGTGTGAGTTGATCCTGGCCGACCAGACCCTCGACCACCTGGGTGGCCGAATAGCCCCACCGGACCAGCTTGTCGACGTCGGCGTCGGGCACACCGATGAGGCGTCCGACGATCATCATCGGCAGCCGGTTGGTTACGGCACTCATCCACTCGATGTGACCGTCGTGAAGATGGCTGTGCCACAGGCTGTTCGCTGTTTCGAGGATGAACGGTTCGAAGGACCGGATGCGCCTGGCTGCCAGTTGCGGCAGCAGTGCCTTGCGGTGCGCGGTGTGTGCGGGTTCGTCGGCGGTGGCCAGCACGTGGCTCTTGCCGCCCAGGCCCTCCATCTCGAAGGCGCCCACGGTGCCGTCGGCCTGATAGGTCATCGTCGCGGTCAGGTTCGAGCTGAAGTCCTCGGGCCGCGCGATGGCGTCGTTGACCGCGTCCCAGCCGCACACCGCGTAGAAGCCGGAGTCGGCGATGGGATGGACCGGAGCGGTGTCGAGCATCCGCCGATACAGCGGATACGGGTCCTGGATGCACTCCGGGTGGAACAACGCGAGGCCGAGACCCTCCGGTGGCGTCATGCATCCCAAAGTGATCGCCGCCGTGATCTTCCGTCAACGGCTCCCGGCGATGTTGAAACCGACCCCGTCGCGGTTGTTGCGACGGCGTCTCACGCGAGGCGGCGTACCTGCGTCGACGCTGAAAATTTTCGACGTATTTGTCTCAAGTCTGAGACGATGCGGAAACTCGTACGAAGGAGGATGTACGTGGCCGACTGGCTTCTAGGCGGTGAGCGCCGCACTGCGGCAGCCGAGCGCATCTACGCCGCGGCCACCGAACTCGTGCTGCGCGACGGCCTGGACGCCTTCGACATCGACACCCTGGCGGCGCGCGTGCACTGCTCGCGCGCCACCGTCTACCGCTACGCGGGCGGCAAGGCGCAGATCCGCGACGCCGTGCTGCTGCGGCTGGCGGCCAGCATCGTCGACTCGGTGCGCCAGGCCGTCGAGCACCTCAGCGGCCGCGATCGCGTGGTCAAGGCCGTCACCGTCGCGCTGGAGCACATCCGGTCCGACCCGATACGCCAGATGATGGTCAGCCTCGGCGCGGGTCGTGATCTGAGCGAGCTTCCGGCCTCCCCGGTGCTGGCCGATCTGGCGGCCGAACTCACCGGCGTAACCGACGACCCGCAGGCCGCCCATTGGATCGTGCGCGTCGTGATGTCCCTGGCCGTCTGGCCGATCGGGGATCCCGCGTCCGAAGCGGCCTTGGTCGAACGGTTCGTGGCGCCTGCGTTCGAGTGAGACGTGGAGCCGGTGACGGGAATCGAACCCGCGTATTCAGCTTGGGAAGTCGGTGAAACCAGTCCGGTTCGGTTCGGTTACGTTCGCGTGGAGAACAGTGGGCGGGCGTTGACCTGCGAAAACAATCCGGTACCGTCCGGACACGTCCGTTCGTGTTCAACAGGAATCTCGGTCGAGTTGTGACAACGTGGTGACACCGAGGCGTTTAAATGTGCCGGTTAAAGCGTGGAGCCGCGGGTTGTTCCGGGGAGTGGTCCGTATTGTTCGGGCTACCTTCAGGTATCGGCCTGGAAGATGAGGCGTGCCCAGCCGCAGCTCGAGGTGTGCTCCCCTTAGCCTCGATCCACCGATGAATTGGCTGGTCGCAGGGTGTCGTGACGAGGAAAGTGCCTTCTGAGCTGTGATGATGAGTGTTCTCTAGGCACTTATCGGCACAACTTCGAAAGGCACTTC
>Ga0182740_1000687_pt1 | contig 30887 bp, 29 predicted proteins | sample eDN5th37CKraftBY_FD_128872 | JGI IMG/M metagenome (GOLD analysis project Ga0182740, IMG submission 128872) | Enriched backyard soil microbial communities from Emeryville, California, USA - eDNA 5th pass 37_C Kraft BY (version 2) (version 2) | ecosystem: Environmental > Terrestrial > Soil >...
GGCAGCGGGTGTTCCACACGTATTCGACCTACCGGCGCGGCGAGGAACCCTTCATGGTGGTCTTCGACCTGCTCGACCTCACGCCGTACGGCCGTCAGGAGACCTGGGAGGACTCGCCGCAGGGTTGGCCGCAGCGCCCGCCGTACGAGTGGATGCGCCTGCACGACGCGTACTGAGCTCCCGATTCGCGGTGCATGAGCGCCGGAGGAAAGCTAACGTTCGGGTGTACTGCAACAGCAGGATCAGAACGGTTGGGGGACCCATGATGCAGAACAAACTGATCGCCGCGACGGTCGCCGCGGGGGCGCTCTGTGCCGGTGTCGCGCTGGCCGCGCCGGCAGCCGCCGATTCCCAGAGCTCCGTCGGATGCTCGCCGTGCAACCGGGTGTCCTCGACGGGCCCGGGCAAGACGTCGTCGTCCGCCGCGCCCGTGCCCGTCCTCGGCGATTCGGATTCGAGGGAGACCGTCGCGGACAAGCTGTCCAACCTCCCCGGCGGCACCGCCCAGAAGTGGGTCGACTTCCCGGGCGCCACCGCCGAGAAGTGGGCGAACTTCCCGGGTGACACCGCCCAGAAGTGGGCGACGTTCCCGCTCGAGACCGCGGCGAAGTGGGCCGGTCTGGGCGGTTTGACCAAAGCGGCCAAGAAACTGGGACTCGGCTGAGTTTTCGCTGTTCGGCAGGAACGAGCGTGCGTGTATTCCGCGCACGCTCGTTTTTTCGCCGCTGTTGACACGCAGGTATAGGATTCCTATAACCCTGATTCGGCGGGAGGTGATCGCAGTGGCGGTCCCCGAAGAACTCGTCGATGCGGCACTGCGCGCCGCGGCGGAGCTGGGCAGGGGAGTCGCCGACGTGCCTGCCGAGGTGATCGCGCGTCATGCGGGAATGTCGCGAAGCACCCTGCTGCGCCGCCTGGGGGGCTCCCGGTCGGTCCTCGACGAGGCCGTACGCGCGCGCGGCACCGATCCAGGCGGCCTGCCCCCGGTGCGGGTGCGCGCCGTCGGCGCGGCAGCCGAGCTGATCGGCGAGATCGGTTTGGGTGCTGTCACATTGGAGGCGATCGCCGACAGGGCCGAATGCTCCGTGCCCAGCCTCCACGCGGTCTTCGGCACACGTGACGGTCTGCTGCGCGAGGTTTTCGAGCAGTACAGCCCGGTCCGCGATGTCGAGGCGTTCCTGTCGCAGCGCCACGGCGACCTGCGCGACACCGTGCGGGCGTTCTACGGCATGCTCACGCGGGCGCTGGACCGCCCACCGCGGGTGGTGCCGGCCATCTTCGCCGAGGCCTTGGCGCGGCCGCACAGCCCCGCTGTGCAGGCCGTCGTCGGTCACGGTGCGCCACGGATGCTCGGACTGCTCGCCGAGTGGCTCACCGGCGAGGTTGCGGCCGGACGCGTGCGAGATCTACCTGTCCTGTTGCTGGCACAGCAGTTGATGGCGCCGATGCTGATGCACCTGTTCGTGCGCCCGACCAGCGCGAACCTGGCCTTCGTGGGCCTACCCGACATCGACAGCGCCTGCGACGTGTTCGCCGATACCTTCGTGCGCGCCGTCACCACGGGAGAAAGCGAGTGACGATGACCGAGAAGACCACATGCGCCGTCGTCGGAGGCGGTCCCGCAGGCATGGTGCTGGGCCTGCTGCTGGCCCGCGCGGGGATCGAGGTCACGGTGTTCGAGAAGCACGCCGACTTCCTGCGCGACTTCCGCGGGGACACCGTGCATCCGGCGACCCTGCGCCTGCTCGACGAACTGGGCCTGTTCGAGAAGTTCGACGCGCTGCAGCACAGCCGCGTCGAACGGGCGCGGTTCGACCTCGGTGGCCGCGAGGTCACGGTCGTCGACTTCGGCAGGCTGAACCTGCCGCACCGCTACATCGCCCTTGTGCCGCAATGGGATTTCCTCGATCTGCTCGCCGATGCGGCCAAGGAGGAACCCACGTTCACCCTGCGCATGCAGACCGAGGTCACGGGGCTGCTCAAAGACGGCGACACCGTCACCGGCGTCCGCTACCACGGCCCCGACGGGCCGGGGGAGTTGCGCGCCGATCTCACCGTCGCGTGCGACGGACGCACGTCGCGCGTGCGCAAAGAGGCCGGACTGACGCCGCGGGAGTACCCCGTCCCCTTCGACGTGGGCTGGTTCCGCATCGACCGTGTCAAGGAGACCGCCTACCAGCTGACACCGCGGATCTCGTCCGGGCAGGCGCTCATCCTCATACCGCGGGAGGGCTACTTCCAGACCGGCTGCTTCCTGCCCAAGGGCGGCGAGAAGCAGTTGCACGCGCGCGGGCTCGAGGTGTTCCGTTCGCAGGTCGCCGAAGCGGTGCCCGAGGCCTCGGTCGACCGGCTGACGTCGTGGGCCGACGTCAAGGTGCTGGACGTCAAGCTCAACCGGTTGCGCCGCTGGTACCGCAACGGGTTGCTGTGCATCGGCGACGCCGCACACGCGATGTCCCCGGTCGGCGGCGTCGGCATCAACCTCGCGATCGCCGACGCGGTCGCCGCTGCGCGCATCCTCGCCGAACCACTGCGCACCGGCCGGGTCACCCGGCGCGACCTGGCCGCTGTCGAGAAGCGCCGGTACGTGCCTGCCGCGGTTATCCAGGCGGTCCAGCGGGTGCTGCACATCGGTCTGCGACGGGCACTGCTCGGCGGCGAGATCAGACAGCCGCCCGAGCGCGTGCTGAAGGTGGTGGGCGCGGTGCTCAGCCGGTTCCCGGGCCTGGCGAAGGTCCCGGCCTATCTGGTGGGGGTGGGACCGCTGCCCGAACATGCACCTGATTTCGCGCGGCGCCCCCGCTGACGTCGACCGCAGCGGACCCGTCGCCTCGCTGTGCCGGCACCGCGCCGCAGACGTTCTCCGCGTGGCTTCCTGCGAGGGCGGCACGGGAAGAAACGGAAGGGTCTCGCTGTTGAGTACGGCAAGGACATCCCGTAAGGCCTTGCCCGTGTGAGCACGCGTGCCGTTTCGGGCAACCGGTATGAAATGCACCGGGTTTCGGTCGCTGTAGCGGTACAACAGGCGCGCGAGCGCATCCCTGGGGACGGTTTCTGTCGGCCGGTCATATGCGAAGTTCCATCTTTTTCTCGACGGACCAGTTTTTCGCGACGACATGGACTGTCCGTCTTTCGCCCCCAGTTGTGAACCACCTGATCATGATTGGGCGCTTCGCTGACAGGCGGCACCTCGGGACTCTTGCGTCAGATGTTTGCCGACTGTGTTTTTCGTCTCTTTCCGGGCGGAATAAAGCTGGCCCCGTGCGGCTTTCACATAGTGGCGTCGCTCCAGAGAGGGGCGATCGGCCCAGACCGAGTGGGGTGGTCAGAAGTGTTATCGCAGAAGCGAATTGCTCGTATTGCTCGAATTTCCAAGGCACGCTTCAAGATCGTGTCCGGCATTGTCGGTATGGCGGCAGTGCTCGCGATGGCTGCGTTGGGTGTGATGTCCAGCTATGCGCCCGGAAGCGGGCCGGATTACGCGACGGGGCCCATGCAGACAGGCGCCACCGTCACACAATCGACTGCGCCGTCAGAGCCGGAAACGTCGGTGGCCAAGCCGCCGTTCACGTGGACCACGCCTGAGGGTTTCGCGGTTCCGCACTGATACCGCGCTGATCGATTCACGCGTCGGTTCGACACGTCGAAGGGTTCATCCAGGTACACGAAACGGTGTGACACGTCGTGTGTTTCACCGGCGCTACGCACTGTCGTGGCGCCGGCGTGCGAGGGTGCCCAAAAACAATCAATGGCGACCCGCTGAGCGGATCGCCACTGATTGAGTGGATCGTGAGTGGAGGCGTTAATCTTCTTCGCCGCCGACGCCCCATTTCTTGGCGAGGTCATTGGGGAAGTCGGTCCACTTCTTCGCGGTCTTGCTGGGGAACTGAGCCCACTTGTCTGCGGTCTTGCCGGGGAAGTTGGCCCACTTGTCGGCGGTGGCGCCGGGGAACTCGGCCCACTTGGCGGCGACGCCACCCGGGAACTGCTCCCACTTGTTGGCCTGGATGTCGAGGGCGCAGGTCCACTTCTCGCCGGTGGTCGGCGTGTAGCCATCTTCGCTGTTGATCTTGTTGACGACTTCGGAGCAGTTGGGTGCTGCGGAGGCAGGTGCGGCGAAGGCGAGGCCGGCGCTGAGCGCTCCGGCGGCGACGGCCGCTGCGATGATCTTGTTCATGTATGTGTCCCCGTTTTCTGGAGTGTGGCACGCGCAATACGCTCACTGGCCAGGGTAAACGGTCGGGGACCACCGCCGCCACGCGAATTTGCGGGCGAGTCCCGAAAATATTCCCGATCGCAAGCGAGATGTGCATCACACCTGCGTGAGAGGGCCTTGATTGATGGGCTCGGTGGGTGCCCCCGGCAGGATTCGAACCTGCGGCCTTCTGCTCCGGAGGCAGACGCTCTATCCCCTGAGCTACGGGGGCGCTTCATCTGAGAACCAGACTGCGCCGATTGGGCTCCGATAGCGTAGCGCATCCGTCGGCGAATACGGATTCGGGGCTGGGCGACCCCAGACCATAGGATGGACCCTCGTGACCCCCGCCGACCTTGCTGAGCTGCTCAAGGCCACTGCTGCTGCAGTGCTGACCGAACACGACCTGGACGTGGCCGCGTTGCCCGCCACCGTCACGGTCGAGCGTCCTCGCAACCCCGAGCACGGCGACTACGCGACCAACCTCGCGCTGCAGCTCGGAAAGAAGGTCGGCGTCAACCCGCGTGAGCTGGCCGACTGGCTCGCCACGGCGCTGACCGCGGCCGACGGCATCGCCGCGGCCGAGGTCGCCGGGCCCGGCTTCGTCAACCTGCGCATCGAGGCGTCCGCGCAGGGCGTCATCATCACCAACGTGCTGGCCGCCGAGGGCAGCTATGGCTCGTCTGACCAGTACGCGGGCCGCAACGTCAACCTGGAGTTCGTGTCGGCCAACCCGACCGGCCCCATCCACATCGGCGGCACCCGCTGGGCCGCGGTGGGCGACGCGCTGGGGCGGCTGCTCGCGACGCAGGGCGCGGCCGTCACGCGTGAGTACTACTTCAACGACCACGGCGCGCAGATCGACCGGTTCGTCAACTCGCTGATCGCCTCGGCGAAGGGGGAGCCGACCCCCGAGGACGGCTATGCGGGCGACTACATCGTCGACATCGCCCAGCAGGTCATCGCCAAGGCGCCCGACGTGCTCGGTCTCCCCGAGGACCAGCAGCGCGAGACGTTCCGCGCCATCGGCGTCGACCTGATGTTCACCCACATCAAGTCCTCGCTGCACGACTTCGGCACCGACTTCGACGTGTACACGCACGAGGACTCGATGCACACCTCGGGCCGCGTCGACCAGGCCATCACCCAGCTGCGCGAGACCGGCAACATCTACGAGAAGGACGGCGCGGTCTGGCTGCGCACCACCGACTTCGGTGACGACAAGGACCGCGTGGTGATCAAGAGCGACGGCAACGCCGCCTACATCGCCGGCGACCTCGCGTACTACCTGGACAAGCGCAAGCGCGGGTTCGACCTGTGTATCTACATGCTGGGCGCCGATCACCACGGCTACATCGCGCGCCTGAAGGCCGCCGCGGCCGCGCTCGGCGACGATCCGGACACCGTCGAGGTGCTCATCGGGCAGATGGTCAACCTGGTGCGCGACGGCCAGCCCGTGCGGATGAGCAAGCGCGCAGGCACCGTGATCACGCTCGACGACCTCGTCGAGGCCATCGGGGTCGACGCCGCACGGTACGCGCTGATCCGCTCGTCGGTGGACACCCCGATCGACATCGACCTCGAACTGTGGTCGAGCGCGTCCAACGAGAACCCGGTCTACTACGTGCAGTACGCCCACGCGCGGCTGTGCGCGCTGGCGCGCAACGCTGCCGATCTGGGCGTGAGCGTGAACACCGACCACCTGGACCTGCTCACGCACGAGAAAGAGGGTGCGCTCATCCGCAACCTGGGTGAGTTCCCGCGTGTGCTCAAGACCGCGGCCTCGCTGCGCGAGCCGCACCGCGTCTGCCGCTACCTGGAGGACCTGGCCGGTGACTACCACCGCTTCTACGACTCGTGCCGCGTGCTGCCGCAGGGCGACGAGGAGCCCGGCGACCTGCACTCGGCGCGCCTCGCGTTGTGCCGCGCGACCCGCCAGGTGATCGCCAACGGCCTGGCGATCCTCGGCGTCAGCGCACCGGAGCGGATGTGAACGCGCATCCGGCCGGGCCCAGGCACGCCGAGGAACTGCACCACGCGGATGTGCCCGACAAGCCGCAGAGCCCGGACGAGATCATGCTGCTGGCCCCGAACGTGTGGCCGCGCAACCTGGTTCGCGGTGCCGACGGGGTGGTGACGATCGCCGGGGTGCCGGTGACCGACCTGGCCGCGAAGTTCGGCACACCGCTGTTCGTGATCGACGAGGACGACTTCCGCACCCGCTGCCGCGACATCGCCGCGGCGTTCGGCGGCGGCCAGTACGTGCACTACGCGGCCAAGGCGTTCCTGTGCTCGGAGATCGCGCGCTGGGTCGACGAGGAAGGCCTGTCCCTCGACGTCGCGACCGGGGGAGAACTGGCCGTCGCGCTGCACGCCGGCTTCCCGGCCTCGCGGATCACGGTGCACGGCAACAACAAATCCGTCGCCGAACTGACCGCCGCGGTGCAGGCAGGCGTGGGCCACGTCGTGCTGGACTCCGAGATCGAGATCGAGCGCCTCGATCAGATCGCCGGTGCGGCAGGCGTGGTCCAGGACGTGCTGGTGCGCGTCACCGTGGGCGTGGAGGCCCACACCCACGAGTTCATCTCGACCGCGCACGAGGATCAGAAGTTCGGTTTGTCGCTGGCCACGGGTGCGGCGATGAACGCGATCCGCCGGGTCTTCGCGACCGACAACCTGCGCCTGGTGGGCCTGCACAGCCACATCGGCTCGCAGATCTTCGACGTCGCCGGGTTCGAGATCGCCGCGCACCGCGTGATCGGCCTGCTGCGCGACGTGGTCGCCGAGTTCGGCGTGGAGAAGACCTCGCAGATGTCCACCGTGGATCTCGGTGGCGGACTGGGTATCTCGTACCTGCCGCACGACGATCCGCCGCCCATGAAGGAACTGGCCGACAAGCTGCTGGAGATCGTGCGCACCGAGTCGGCCGCGGTCGGGCTGCCCACGCCCAAGCTCGTGGTGGAACCCGGACGCGCCATCGCGGGCCCGGGCACCATCACGCTCTACGAGGTCGGCACGGTCAAGGACGTGGCCGTCAGCCAGACCGCGCACCGCCGCTACGTCAGCGTCGACGGCGGCATGAGCGACAACATCCGCACGTCGCTGTACGCCGCGCAGTACGACGCCCGGTTGGTGTCACGCGTCAGCGACGCTCCGCCCGCACTGGCGCGGATCGTCGGAAAACACTGTGAGAGTGGCGATATCGTCGTCCGCGACACCTGGGTGTCCGACGACATCGCGCCCGGCGACCTGATCGGTGTCGCCGCGACCGGCGCGTACTGCTACTCGATGTCGAGTCGATACAACCTGCTGTGCCGCCCCGCTGTGGTGGCCGTCGCCGACGGCCAGGCACGTCTGGTGCTGCGACGGGAGACCGTCGAGGATCTTCTGAGCCTGGAGGTGAAGGGTCAATGAGTAAGAAGCCCATCGGGGTAGCGGTACTGGGCCTGGGGAACGTCGGCAGCGAGGTCGTGCGCATCATCGCCGACAGCGCGGACGATCTCGCGGCGCGCATCGGTGCGCCGCTGGAACTGCGCGGCGTCGGCGTGCGCCGTGTGGCCGACGACCGCGGCGTGCCCACGGAACTGCTCACCGACGACATCGACGCGCTGGTGTCGCGTGACGACGTCGACATCGTCGTCGAGGTCATGGGCCCCGTCGAACCGGCACGCAAGGCCATCCTGTCGGCGCTGGAGCAGGGCAAGTCGGTGGTCACCGCCAACAAGGCGCTGATGGCCATGTCCACCGGCGAGCTCGCCCAGGCCGCCGAGAAGGCCCACGTGGACCTGTATTTCGAGGCCGCAGTGGCCGGCGCCATCCCGGTGATCCGCCCGCTGACCCAGTCGCTGGCCGGTGACACGGTGCGCCGCGTGGCCGGCATCGTCAACGGCACCACCAACTACATCCTGTCCGAGATGGACAGCACCGGCGCCGATTACACCAGCGCGCTGGCCGATGCGAGCGCCCTCGGTTACGCCGAGGCCGATCCCACCGCCGACGTCGAGGGCTACGACGCCGCGGCCAAGGCCGCGATCCTCGCCTCGATCGCGTTCCACACCCGTGTGACCGCCGACGACGTGTACCGCGAGGGCATCACCACGGTCAGCGCCGAGGACTTCGCGTCGGCACGCGCGCTGGGCTGCACCATCAAACTGCTCGCGATCTGCGAGCGGCTCACCTCCGACGAGGGCAAGGACCGGGTCTCGGCCCGCGTCTACCCGGCGCTCGTCCCGCTGACCCACCCGCTGGCCGCGGTCAACGGTGCGTTCAACGCGGTGGTGGTGGAAGCCGAGGCGGCCGGGCGGCTCATGTTCTACGGTCAAGGCGCCGGCGGTGCCCCCACCGCCTCTGCGGTGATGGGAGACGTGGTCATGGCGGCGCGCAACCGTGTCCAGGGCGGCCGTGGCCCGCGCGAATCGAAGTACGCCAAGCTGCCGATCGCGCCCATCGGGTTCATCCCGACGCGCTACTACGTCAACATGAACGTGGCCGACCGGCCCGGCGTGTTGTCCGCTGTGGCAGCCGAATTCGCCAAGCGCGAGGTCAGCATCTCCGAGGTGCGCCAGGAGGGCATGGTCGACGAGGTGGGCAAGCCGTGCGGCGCCCGCATCGTCGTGGTCACCCACTCGGCCACCGACGCCGCGCTGTCGGAAACCGTCGAGGCGCTGGCCGATCTCGACGTCGTGCAGAACATCAACAGCGTTCTGCGACTGGAAGGAACGAACTCATGAGTGCAGCAAAGGCTGCGGTGCACCAGCCCTGGCCGGGCCTGATCGAGGCCTACCGGGACCGGCTGCCGATCGGTGACGACTGGACCACCGTGACGCTGTTGGAGGGCGGTACCCCGCTGATCCACGCCAAGCGGATCAGTGAACTCACCGGCTGCACAGTGCATCTCAAGGTCGAGGGGCTCAACCCCACCGGCTCCTTCAAGGACCGCGGCATGACCGTGGCCGTCACCGAGTCGCTGGCCCGCGGCCAGCAGGCCGTGCTGTGCGCGTCGACCGGCAACACCTCCGCGTCGGCGGCGGCCTACGCCGCGCGCGCAGGCATCACGTGCGCCGTGCTGATCCCGCAGGGCAAGATCGCCATGGGCAAGCTGGCGCAGGCAGTCATGCACGGCGCCAAGATCATCCAGGTCGACGGCAACTTCGACGACTGTCTCGAGCTGGCCCGCAAACTCACCGCCGACTTCCCGACCATCGCGCTGGTGAACTCGGTCAACCCGTACCGCATCGAGGGGCAGAAGACCGCGGCGTTCGAGATCGTCGACGCGCTGGGCACCGCTCCCGACGTGCACGCGCTGCCGGTCGGCAACGCGGGCAACATCACCGCGTACTGGAAGGGCTACTCCGAGTACCACCGTGACGGCGTCTCCGACCGGTTGCCGCGCATGCTCGGCACGCAGGCCGCGGGCGCGGCGCCGCTGGTGACCGGCGCGCCGGTCAAGGATCCCGAGACCATCGCCACCGCGATCCGCATCGGCTCGCCCGCGTCGTGGAACTCGGCCGTGGAGGCCCAGCAGCAGTCCGACGGCCGGTTCCTTGCCGCGACCGACGAGGAGATCCTGGCCGCCTACCACCTGGTCGCCCGCACCGAGGGTGTGTTCGTCGAACCGGCGTCTGCCGCGAGCATCGCGGGCCTGCTCAAGTCGGTCGAAGACGGTTGGGTCAAGCGCGGTTCCACCGTGGTGTGCACCGTGACCGGCAACGGTCTCAAGGATCCCGACACCGCGCTCAAGGGCATGCCCCAGGTCACCCCCGTTCCCGTCGACCCGTCCGCGGTGGTCGCCGAGCTGGGTCTGAGCTAGCGGGGATCATTCGGTGACTCAGACTCTGCCGGTCGGACTTTCGGCCACCTCCGTCGTCGCGGCCTCCAGCGCAAACCTCGGCCCGGGCTTCGACAGCCTCGGCATCGCGCTGAGCCTGTACGACGAAATCGTCGTCGAGACAGTCGAATCCGGACTCACCGTGCACGTCGAGGGTGAGGGCGCCGGACAGGTTCCGCTCGACCAGACGCATCTGGTGGTCCGTGCGATCAACAAGGGCCTGCAGGCCGCAGGCTTCTCGGCGCCGGGTCTGGTGGTGCGCTGCCGCAACGACATTCCGCACTCGCGCGGCCTCGGCTCGTCGGCGGCCGCCGTGGTCGGTGGCCTCGCCGCGGTCAATGGCCTTGTGACACAGGCCGGTTCCGAACCGATGGACGACGCACGGCTGATCCAGCTGTCCAGCGAGTTCGAGGGACACCCGGACAACGCCGCTGCCGCGGTGCTCGGCGGTGCGGTGGTGTCCTGGACCGAACAGGCCGGGGCCTTTGGTGGTGAGCCGCGCTACTCGGCGGTGCCCGTACGGCTGCACCCCGACATCCGGCTGTTCCCCGCGGTGCCGCAGCAGCGGTCGTCGACCGCCGAGACCCGCGTGCTGCTGCCCGAGCAGGTCAGCCACGTCGACGCCCGGTTCAACCTGAGCCGCGCGGCGCTGCTCGTGGTGGCGCTGTCCGAGCGCCCCGATCTGCTGATGGCCGCGACCGAGGACGTCCTGCACCAGCCGCAGCGTGCGGCCGCGATGCCGGCCTCGGCGGAATATCTCGCGATCCTGCGGCGTTGTGGCATCGCAGCGGTGCTGTCGGGCGCCGGTCCCTCGGTTCTGGGACTGAGCGCGCAGGCAGGTCTACCTGCCGAAGCTCGTGAATACGGCACCGCCCACGGGTTCACCGTGTCGGAGATGTCGGTGGGCGCCGGGGTGCGCTGGACGGCCGGAGCGGTCGTCCGCAACTAGCGGACACGCGGAGCACGTCATTTTCTTGATTCCTGTTCCGAAGAGGGCTATTCTCGCTCTCGTCCAGCACTCGCAGGGTTCTCGCCTGCGTCGACACCAGGACGACCACCCAATCTTCTCGTGTTCTACTCGTGGACTGATGGTTCGCCGCATCGCGGCGGATCGTGGCGATCGCCGTTGCACAGGCGACGGTGTGAGTCACGCATTCAGCGGACGTGCTGAATGCGCATCGACCTTTGGGGAGCCCTCGCCCGACGAAATCAGCGGGGGAAAGAAAGGAAATCCGTGACTGAAACGGACCTCTTCACAGCTGACAATGCCAGCGACACTGGCGATTTGTCGGGTGCTGTGAAATCGAACACCGCGCCGCGCGCCCGGTCCGCGTCGCTTTCGACGATGGTGTTGCCGGAGCTGCGCGCGCTTGCCAAGGAAATCGGTGTTGAAGGTGCGTCCGGTCTGCGCAAGAGTGAGCTGATCGCCGCCATTCGCGCCCACCGAGGCGAATCCAACGGCCGGACCGCTGAGGCCAGCAGCCCGGCGACCGCCGACGCCCAGACCGGCGAGCAGGCCGCCGAGGCGCCCGCCCCGCGTCGCCGCGAGCGTCGTGCGTCCACCCGCCAGGCCGGCGCTCCTGTCGCCGAGAAGGGTGAGGCCGGCGAAAAGGCCGACGTGAAGGCCGGCGAAAAGACCGAGGCGCAGCCCGAGGCCAAGGCCGAAGCTCCTGCCGAAGCCAAGACCGAACGTGCCGAAAAGGCCGACAAGCCCGCCAAGGAAGCCCAGACCAAGGCTGCCGAGGCACCCGAGGCCGGCGAGTCCCAGGAGTCCCAGCCCCGTCAGCGCCGTGAGCGTTCCGGCAGGCAGGACCGCGCCGACCGTGGCGAGAAGGACGGCCAGGACGGCAAGCAGGACCAGGGCAAGCAGGACCGTTCCGAGCGTGACCAGGACCAGCAGGGTGGCGGCCAGCAGAACCGCGGTGGCGGTTCGGGCAACAACGCCGATTCCGACGACGACGGCGAGGGCCGCCAGGGCCGTCGCGGCCGCCGGTTCCGTGACCGCCGCAGGCGCGGTGAGCGCGGCGGCGAGGGTGGCAACGACACCGAGCTGCGCGAGGACGACGTCGTGCAGCCCGTCGCGGGCATCCTCGACGTCCTGGACAACTACGCGTTCGTGCGGACCTCGGGCTACCTGGCCGGGCCGAACGACGTGTACGTCTCGATGAACATGGTGCGCAAGAACGGCCTGCGCCGCGGCGACGCCGTGACCGGTGCCGTGCGCGTGCCGCGTGAAGGCGACAGCGGCGGCCAGAACCAGCGCCAGAAGTTCAACCCGCTGGTGCGTCTGGACACCGTCAACGGCGGCTCGGTCGAGGACGCCAAGAAGCGCCCCGAGTTCGGCAAGCTCACGCCGCTGTACCCGAACGAGCGGCTGCGGCTGGAGACTAGCCCCGAGCGTCTCTCGACGCGTGTGATCGACCTGATCATGCCGATCGGCAAGGGTCAGCGCGCCCTGATCGTGTCGCCGCCCAAGGCCGGTAAGACCACGATCCTGCAGGACATCGCCAACGCGATCACCCGCAACAACCCCGAATGCCACCTGATGGTCGTGCTCGTCGACGAGCGGCCCGAAGAGGTGACCGACATGCAGCGGTCGGTGAAGGGCGAGGTCATCGCCTCGACGTTCGACCGCCCGCCGTCAGATCACACGCAGGCCGCCGAGCTGGCCATCGAGCGCGCCAAGCGCCTCGTGGAGCAGGGCAAGGACGTCGTGGTGCTGCTGGACTCGATCACCCGCCTGGGCCGTGCGTACAACAACGCCTCGCCCGCGTCGGGCCGCATCCTGTCTGGTGGTGTCGACTCCACCGCGCTGTACCCGCCCAAGCGCTTCCTCGGCGCCGCCCGCAACATCGAGCACGGCGGCTCGTTGACCATCATCGCGACCGCCATGGTCGAGACCGGGTCGACCGGTGACACCGTCATCTTCGAGGAGTTCAAGGGCACCGGTAACGCCGAGCTCAAGCTGGACCGCAAGATCGCCGAGCGCCGGGTGTTCCCGGCCGTCGACGTCAACCCGTCCGGCACCCGCAAGGACGAGCTGCTGCTGTCCCCGGACGAGTTCGCGATCGTGCACAAGCTGCGTCGCGTGTTGAGCGGGCTGGATTCCCACCAGGCCATCGACCTGCTGATCAGCCAGCTGCGCAAGACCAAGACCAACTACGAGTTCCTGGTCCAGGTGTCCAAGACGGCCCCCGGCTCGATGGACGTCGACTGATCCGACGGCTCACACGGAACCCCCGCTTCGGCGGGGGTTTTGTGCTTTTGAGGATCAGCTCGCCGGTTCGGCGCGCAGCCCCGGCATGACGTAGCGGCGCAGGTGGGTCAGCACGGCGCCGGTATCACTCGCGTCGAGCTGCTCGCCGGGCACCGTCGCGAAGGAGATGACCACGCGCGCAACCCATTCCGCAGCCTCGGCGATATCGGTGTTCGGGTGGATCTCGCCGGTGTCGCGCGCGGCGAGCAGATACCGCGTCCAGAACGCCGCCAGATCGGGGACCAGGCCCTGCACGCCCGCGCCCGCGCACGCCGCGAACTCCTCGGGTTCGTCGAGGCGCAGTTTCATCAGCAGCGCGCCCGGATCGTCGTAGGCCGTCCTGCCGTACCGGATCCCTGCGGCGATCTTCTCGTCGAGGCCGTCGTACGCCGCGAGAAACGCGTGCGCGTCCGACCAGTACGCATCGTTGAGACGCACGATCGCCGCGCCGAGCAGCGAGACCTTGTCGGGAAAATGCCGGTAGAGCCACCCGCGTGACACCCCGGCGGCCTCGGCCACCTCGGAAACCGTGGTCGCGCGAATTCCTTTGGCCCGCAGACAGGTCTCGGCCGCGTCGATGAGTCGATCACGGACGCTGCGCGGTGCGGTGGCGTTGGTCAAGTGCGGCGACCTCGGTGTCGTGGGGCTCGGGCAGTGTTCGGCGATGCCCCACCGATTCTGCCAAGGTCAAACGCCAACGGGCGGCGACATAACCGTGCTAGACAGATTTCGCAATCTGTCCACTAGCTCCTGGGGTTACACCGGATGGCCGATACGCTGCAGCAATTGCTCCGCTCACGCGCCGAGCAGGACACCGTCGCGGTGAAGTACGGCGATCGCACGTGGACGTGGCGCGAGCACATCGCCGAAGCCGCGGCGCAGGCCCGCTTCCTGATCTCCCGTGCCGATCACGGCCGTCCGCTGCACGTGGGGGTGCTGCTGGGCAACACCCCGCAGATGCTCACCGCGCTGGCCGCGGCCGCACTCGGCGGCTACGTGCTGTGCGGCATCAACACCACCCGCCGCGGCGAGGGCCTGGCACGTGACATCGCCCGCGTCGACTGCCAGTTGCTGATCACCGACGCCGAACACCGCGGCCTGATCGACGGACTCGAACTGCCCGGCGTCACCGTGCTGGACGCCTCCGACATCTGCCCCGAAGCGGGGGAACTGACCCCGTACCGCGAGGCAGGCCCCGACGACACGTTCATGATGATCTTCACCTCCGGCACCAGCGGCGACCCCAAGGCCGTCGAGGTGCCGCACGCCATGGTGCTGTTCGCGGGCAGCGCACTCGTCGATAGATACGGCCTGACCTGCGAAGACGTGTGCTATCTGGCGATGCCGCTGTTCCACTCCAACGCCGTGTACGCGGGATGGAGCGTGGCCGTGGGCGCGGGTGCGGCCATGGCGCCCGCGACGTTCTCGGCGTCGGGCTTCCTGCCCGACATCCGGCGGTACGGCGCGACGTACATGAACTACGTCGGCAAGCCGCTGGCCTACATCCTGGCGACGCCCGAAAAGCCCGACGACCACGACAACCCGCTGCGCATCGCATTCGGCAACGAGGCCGCCGACCGCGACATCGCGGCCTTCAGCAGGCGGTTCGGCTGCACGGTGTGGGACGGGTTCGGCTCGACCGAGACCGCGGTGATCATCACGCGGCCCGACGACTGCCCGCCCGGATCGATCGGCAAGGGGTTCCCCGGCGTCGCGATCTACGACCCGCAGACCGTGACCGAATGCGCGGTCGCCGAATTCGACGCCACCGGGGCCCTGGCCAACCCCGACGCGGCGATCGGGGAGCTGGTCAACACCGCGGGCGGCGGCCTGTTCCGCGGCTACTACAACGATCAGGGCGCCACCGACCAGCGCATGCGCCACGGCATGTACTGGTCGGGCGACCTCGCGTACCGCGACGCCGACGGCTGGATCTACCTGGCCGGCCGCACCGCCGACTGGATGCGCGTCGACGGCGAGAACCTCACGGCCGCGCCCATCGAGCGGATCCTGCTGCGCCTGGACGCCGTCAACCGCGTCGCGGTGTACCCGGTGCCCGACGAGTACGTCGGCGACCAGGTCATGGCCGCGATCGTGCTGCAGGACGGCGCGACGCTCACGCCGGGGGAGTTCGAGGAGTTCCTGGCCGCCCAGCGCGACCTGTCGCCCAAGGCGTGGCCGCGGTATGTCTGGATCGCCGAGGACCTGCCCACCACCGCCACCAACAAGATCCTCAAACGCGAGCTCGTCGCCATGGGTACCGACCCGGCCGGACGCGTACTGTGGCACCGCGACGGCACCCGGTTCACCGACCTCTCCGCCGCCTCGGCCCCCGGCGCGGCGCCAGGAATATCCCCTGCATAGCCCGCGTTTAGGGGATTGGCGGTTGCCCTGGCATAATGGACCGCTGACCCTCGGTCCCGGTTCACGTCCGGTACAGCATTTGGGCGACCCGGGTCCACGATTGAAGAGGAACCATGAAAACAGGCATTCATCCTGAGTACGTCGACACGACCGTGCAGTGCGGTTGTGGCCACAGCTTCACCACCCGTAGCACCAAGCAGAGCGGCACCATCGTCGTCGAGGTCTGCTCGCAGTGCCACCCGTTCTACACCGGCAAGCAGAAGATCCTCGACAGCGGCGGCCGCGTGGCGCGCTTCGAGAAGCGCTACGGCAAGCGCAACAAGGCTGCTGCGGACAAGTAGCTACCTCAACGGCGCCCGATCTGTCGCATATGCGTCAGATTTGGGCGCTGTTGCTGTTTCAGCAGGTATTTCATTCATCAGTAGAGGAGTAGGCGGTGAGCGGCACGGATACCGCACCGGCAATTGAGGCGCTGTTGGCCGAACACGCCGACCTCGAGCGCCAGCTGGCTGATCCGGCCCTGCACGCCGACGCCGGGGCTGCCCGCAAGGTGGGCCGCCGGTTCGCGCAGGTGTCGCCGATCGTCGCCTGCTACCGCAAGCTCGAGGCCGCCCGCGGCGATCTGGAGGCGGCCCGCGAGCTCGCGGCCGACGACGCCAGCTTCGCCGACGAGGTCGAAGAACTCACCGCGAAGGTCGCCGAACTGGACAACCAGCTGACCGACCTGCTGGCACCGCGTGATCCGCACGACGCCGACGACATCGTGCTGGAGGTGAAGTCCGGCGAGGGTGGCGAGGAATCGGCCCTGTTCGCCGCCGACCTGGCGCGCATGTACATCCGCTACGCCGAGCGGCACGGGTGGACCGTGACCATGCTCGACGAGACCACGTCCGACCTGGGCGGCTACAAGGACGCGACGCTGTCGATCCGCAGCAAGGGCGACTCCGCCGACGGTGTGTGGGCGCGGCTGAAGTTCGAGGGCGGCGTGCACCGCGTGCAGCGCGTCCCCGTCACCGAATCGCAGGGCCGCGTGCACACCTCGGCCGCGGGTGTCCTGGTCTATCCCGAACCCGAAGAGGTCGAGGAAGTCCAGATCGACGAATCCGATCTGCGCATCGACGTCTACCGCTCCTCGGGCAAGGGCGGTCAGGGCGTCAACACCACCGACTCCGCGGTGCGCATCACCCACCTGCCCACGGGCATCGTCGTGACGTGCCAGAACGAGCGGTCGCAGCTGCAGAACAAGGCCCGCGCCATGCAGGTGCTCGCCGCGCGGTTGCAGGCCCTGGCCGAGGAGCAGGCCGAGGCCGACGCGTCGGCCGACCGCGCCAGCCAGATCCGCACGGTCGACCGCAGCGAGCGGATCCGCACCTACAACTTCCCCGAGAACCGCATCGCCGATCACCGCATCAACTTCAAGGCGCACAACCTCGACCAGGTGCTCGACGGCGATATGGACGCGCTGCTCGACGCGCTGGCCGCGGCCGACAAACAGTCGCGCCTGCAGCAGGCCTGATCCGGCTTCCATGACGCGCCTGCGCACCGCGATCGAGGCCGCGACGGCCACGCTCGCCGCCGCGGGCGTGGCGACCCCGCGCATCGACGCCGAACTGCTGGCCGCCCACTCCCTGGGCGTCGATCGCGGCAGGCTGATGTTCGTCGACGACCCGGATCCCGAGGCGCTGGCGGCGTTCGAGCACCTGGTCGCCGCGCGTGCCAAACGGATCCCGCTGCAGCACCTCGTCGGCACCGCGGCGTTCGGGCCGCTGACCCTCGAGGTGGGTCCCGGCGTCTTCATTCCGCGCCCGGAAACCGAGTCGCTGCTGGAATGGGCTGTGGCACAAGATCTTCCCCGCGACGCGGTCATCGTCGACCTGTGCACCGGAACCGGGGCGCTCGCGCTGGCGCTGGCCCAGCACCACCCGCAGGCCCGCGTCATCGCCGTCGAGGATTCGCCCGCCGCGCTCGAATACGCGCGCTGCAACGCCGCGGGCACCTCGGTCGAGGTGCTGGCCGCCGACGTCACGGCCCCCGATCTGCTGCCCGACCTCGACGGCGGCGTGGATCTCGTGGTGTCCAACCCGCCCTACATCCCCGAAGGCGCCGAACTCGACCCCGAGGTCGCCGAGCACGACCCGGAGCACGCACTGTTCGGCGGGCCCGACGGCATGGCCGTCATCCTGCCCATCGTGGTGCTCGCGGCGCGCTGGCTGCGCGACGGCGGGAAATGCGCCGTCGAACACGACGACACCACGTCGGCACGCACGGTCGGGGTGTTCACCGACGACGGCAATTTCACCGACGTCACCGCCCGCCACGACCTGACAGGTCGCCCCCGCTTTGTCACCGCGACCCGAATTGCGCGAAGCTGATGGGTATGACCGACGAGCGCTCGCGCGAGGAGTCGATGTGACCCAGCTGTTCGACTGTGCCGACGCCGAACAACGCGCCATCGGTATCGCCTCGGCGGTCAGCGCGGTCAAAGGCGGCCGGCTGGTGGTGATGCCCACCGACACCGTCTACGGCATCGGCGCCGACGCATTCGACTCCGGCGCGGTCGGTGCACTGCTGGCGGCCAAGGGCCGCGGCCGCGACATGCCCGTCGGCGTGCTGGTCGGCTCGTGGACCACGATCGACGGCCTGGTGTACTCGGTTCCCCGCGCCGCCCGCGAGCTGATCAGGGCGTTCTGGCCGGGCGCGCTGAGCCTCGTCGTCCACCAGGCGCCGTCACTGCAGTGGGACCTGGGGGACACCCGTGGCAGCGTGATGCTGCGGATGCCGCTGCACCCCGTCGCCATCGAACTGTTGCGCGAGGTGGGCCCCATGGCGGTGTCCAGCGCGAACATCTCGGGCCGCCCCGCGGCGGGCACGGCCACCGAGGCGCGCGAACAACTCGGCGATCTGGTCGAGGTGTACCTCGACGGCGGGCCCGCCGAACAGCAGGCCGCGTCCACGATCGTCGACCTGACCGGATCCGATCCGCGCATCCTTCGCACGGGACCGATCAGCGCCGAGGACGTCGCACGCGTGCTGGACGTGGAAGTCGCGACACTCACCACGTCGCTCACGGAGTGATCTCAACTTGCTGCAGTACGGTGCTCCGGTGATCACGGCCACCCGCGAGACCGGCATGGACAGTCAGGTGGTCCTCGCGCTGTCGGACACGGGCGCAGGTGTACCGCTGCGTGAGCTGGCGCTGGTGGGCCTCACCGCCGCGATCATCACCTACTTCGCGACGGGGTGGGTGCGGGTGCTCGCGATCCGCTTCGGCGCCGTGGCCTACCCGCGCGAACGCGACGTGCACGTGCAGCCCACACCCCGCATGGGCGGGCTCGCGATGTACATCGGCGTCGCATCGGCGGTGCTGCTGGCATCCCAACTGCCCGCGCTGACACGCGGATTCGTGTACTCGACCGGTATGCCCGCGGTCGTGGTGGCGGGCGGGCTCATCATGGCGATCGGCCTGATCGACGACCGGTGGGGCCTGGACGCGCTGACCAAGTTCGCAGGCCAGATCACCGCCGCGAGCGTGCTGGTCACCATGGGCGTGGCGTGGAGCGTGCTCTACATCCCGATCGGGGGAGTGGGCACGATCGTGCTCGACCAGGTCTCCTCGATCCTGCTGACGCTCGCGCTGACCGTGTCGATCATCAACGCGATGAACTTCGTCGACGGCCTCGACGGGCTCGCGGCCGGCCTCGGGCTCATCACGGCGCTGGCCATCTGCGTGTTCTCGGTGGGTCTGCTGCGCGACCACGGCGGCGACGTGCTGTTCTACCCGCCCGCGGTGATCTCCGTGGTGCTCGCGGGCGCCTGCCTGGGGTTCCTGCCGCACAACTTCCACCGCGCCAAGATCTTCATGGGCGACTCGGGTTCGATGCTGATCGGGCTGATGCTCGGCGCGGCCTCGACCACCGCCGCGGGCCCCATATCGCAGAACGCCTACGGCGCGCGCGACGTGTTCGCACTGTTGTCACCGTTCCTGCTGGTGGTCGCCGTCATGCTGGTGCCCGCGCTGGACACCCTGCTCGCGATCGTGCGGCGCACCCGCGCGGGCCGCAGCCCGCTGAGTCCCGACAAGATGCACCTGCACCACAGGTTGCTGCAGATCGGTCATTCCCACCGTCGCGCGGTGTTGCTGATCTACCTGTGGGTCGGGATCATCGCGTTCGGCGCGGCAAGCACGATCTTCTTCGATCCGGGCCAGACCGCGATGGTCATGGGAGTGGCCATCGTCGTGGCGATCGTGGTCACGCTGATCCCGCTGTTGCGCCGCGGTCCAGACGGTGCGCAGGAGCCGTGAACGGATTCAGTACGACGGAAAGTAGTAGGGGCGGTTTTAGGGTCCCTACCATGTGGTACCGTGCTCGCAGAACCCGAAAAACCTCGCGGGTTGCCGGCCCGGCCCATCGGATTTCGTAGAGCCGATCGGCGCCGAAAAACGACCGACAAAGGGAGCTAACCCCTTGGGTGATTCCAGCGCGCCCAACGCCCTCCGATACGCTCGTCGGGCACGCACAGGGTTTTACCAGGCAGCCATGCCCCAGCAAGGGTTCTGCGTCCGTAACAGCGGGATTGAGGTGAATCAGTGACGACACCAGCGCACGATGCGCCGTTGGTGTTCCCGTCGGTGGCGTTCCGGCCACTGCGCTTGCTGGTCGTTTGCGTCGCACTCACCGCCATTGCGTTGCTTGCTGCCGGATTCACCGGGCACGTCCTCTTCGGCATGTTCTTCGGCATCGGACTGGGACTGGGCTTGATCAACGCCCTCCTCGTGCGTCGCGCCGTCGAATCGATCACGGCCGAGGAGCACCCGCTCAAGAAGAAGATGGCCGTCAACTCGGCCACCCGTCTTCTCGTCATCACCGCGATCGCACTCGCGATCGCGTTTGTCTTCAAGAGTTCGGGCGGCATCGCGGTGCTGTTCGGGCTGGCGGTGTTCCAGGCACTGCTGGTGATGAGCACCAGCATCCCCGTCCTGCGGAAGATCCGCTCGACCGGCCTGGACGTCTTGGATACGGAATCGAAGGGTTGAGCTGACCTCCATGACTCAGACAACGACCGTGCTGGCCGCTGAAGAGGGTGGCGCAGCCATCCACGTCGGCCATCACACGCTCGTGTTCGAGCTGTTCGGCATGACGTTCAATGGCGACACCATTCTCGCCACTGCCGTCACCGCCGTGATCGTGATCGCGCTGGCCTTCTACCTGCGGGCCAAGGTCACCTCCACCGGGGTGCCCAGCGGTGTGCAGCTGTTCTGGGAGGCGCTGACGATCCAGATGCGTCAGCAGATCGAGGGCTCGATCGGCATGAAGATCGCCCCGTTCGTGCTGCCGCTGTCGGTGACGATCTTCGTGTTCATCCTGATCTCCAACTGGCTCGCGGTGCTCCCGCTGCAGTACGGCGGAGCCGACGGCGCCGCGGCCGAGTTGTACAAGGCACCCGCCTCCGACATCAACTTCGTGCTGGCGCTCGCGCTGTTCGTGTTCGTCTGCTACCACGCGGCAGGCATCTGGCGTCGCGGCATCGTCGGCCACCCGATCAAGGTTGTCAAGGGCCACGTCGCGTTCCTCGCGCCGATCAACATCGTCGAAGAACTCGCCAAGCCGATCTCGCTGGCCCTCCGTCTTTTCGGCAACATCTTCGCCGGCGGCATCCTGGTCGCGCTGATCGCCATGTTCCCCTGGTACATCCAGTGGTTCCCCAACGCCGTGTGGAAGACCTTCGACCTGTTCGTCGGCCTCATCCAGGCCTTCATCTTCTCGCTGCTGACGATCCTGTACTTCAGCCAGTCGATGGAACTGGACCACGAGGACCACTGACGAGCAACCCTGCTGGACCGAACAAATCCCTACGACCCGATCGACACGAACTCTGACGGCAACATTTACTGAGCCGCCAGTTACCAAGGAGGAATAAAGGAATGGATCTCGATCCCAACGCCATCATCACGGCCGGCGCCCTGATCGGCGGTGGATTGATCATGGGTGGCGGCGCCATCGGTGCCGGTATCGGCGACGGTATCGCGGGTAACGCGCTGATCTCGGGTATCGCCCGTCAGCCCGAGGCCCAGGGCCGGCTGTTCACCCCGTTCTTCATCACCGTCGGTCTGGTGGAAGCCGCGTACTTCATCAACCTGGCCTTCATGGCGCTGTTCGTCTTCGCCACTCCTGGCCTTCAGTAATCCGCCGGCATGGGTGAATTCAGCGCAACGATCCTGGCGGCCAGCCAGGCAGCCGAGGAAGGCGGGGGCGGAAGCAACTTCCTGATCCCCAACGGCACCTTCTTCGCCGTGCTGATCATTTTCTTGATCGTGCTCGGCGTGATCTCGAAATGGGTTGTGCCACCGATCAGCAAGGTGCTGGCCGAGCGGGAAGCGATGCTGGCCAAGACCGCAGCCGACAACCGCAAGTCCGCCGAGCAGGTCGCTGCGGCACAGGCGGACTACGAGAAGGAAATGGCCGAGGCGCGTGCCCAGGCCTCGGCGCTTCGCGACGAGGCCCGCGCGGCCGGTCGCTCGGTGGTCGACGAGAAGCGTGCACAAGCCAGTGGTGAGGTGGCCCAGACCCTGACCCAGGCGGACCAGCAGTTGTCCGCCCAGGGTGATCAGGTGCGCAGTGGCCTCGAGTCGTCGGTGGACGGGCTGTCAGCCAAGCTGGCCAGCAGGATCCTCGGCGTCGACGTGAATTCAGGTGGGACACAGTAGATGTCGATTTTCATCGGACAGCTGATCGGCTTTGCCGTCATCGCGTTCATCATCGTCAAGTGGGTGGTGCCACCCGTACGGACCCTGATGCGTAACCAGCAGGAGGCCGTGCGTGCGGCGCTCGCCGAGAGTGCCGAGGCAGCCAAGAAGCTCGCTGATGCCGACGCGATGCACGCCAAGGCGCTTGCCGACGCCAAGGCCGAGTCGGAGAAGGTCACCGAGGAGGCCAAGCAGGACTCCGAGCGCATCGCCGCGCAGCTGTCCGAACAGGCCGGCTCCGAGGCGGAGCGGATCAAGGCCCAAGGCGCACAGCAGATCCAGTTGATGCGCCAGCAGCTCATCCGTCAGCTGCGCACCGGGCTCGGCGCGGAGGCCGTGAACAAGGCCGCCGAGATCGTCCGGGCGCACGTCGCCGATCCGCAGGCACAGTCGGCCACCGTCGACCGCTTCCTGAGCGAACTCGAGCAGATGGCGCCGTCGAGCGTCGTCATCGACACCGCCGCGACGAGCCGGCTGCGTGCCGCGAGCCGCCAATCGCTCGCGGCGCTGGTCGAGAAGTTCGACTCGGTCGCGGGCGGCCTCGACGCCGACGGGCTCACCAACCTCGCCGACGAACTGGCCTCGGTCGCGAAGCTGCTGCTGAGCGAGACCGCGCTCAACAAGCACCTGGCCGAGCCCACCGACGACAGCGCTCCCAAGGTGCGCCTGCTCGAGCGTCTGCTGTCGGACAAGGTCAGCGCCACCACGCTGGACCTGCTGCGCACCGCGGTGTCGAACCGCTGGTCGACCGAGTCGAACCTGATCGACGCCGTCGAGCACACCGCACGCCTGGCCCTGCTCAAGCGCGCCGAGATCGCCGGTGAGGTCGACGAGGTCGAGGAGCAGCTGTTCCGCTTCGGCCGGGTCCTCGACGCCGAGCCGCGCCTGTCGGCACTGCTGAGCGACTACACCACCCCCGCGGAAGGTCGTGTCGCGCTGCTGGACAAGGCGCTCACCGGTCGCCCCGGCGTGAACCAGACGGCAGCGGCCCTGCTGTCGCAGACCGTCGGACTGCTCCGCGGCGAGCGCGCCGACGAGGCCGTCATCGATCTCGCCGAACTCGCGGTGTCCCGGCGAGGCGAGGTTGTGGCGCATGTGTCGGCCGCGGCCGAACTCAGCGACGCACAGCGCACGCGTCTGACCGAGGTGCTCTCCCGCATCTACGGCCGTCCGGTGTCCGTGCAACTCCACGTCGACCCGGAACTCCTCGGTGGCCTGTCGATCACGGTCGGTGACGAAGTGATCGACGGTTCCATCGCCTCCCGTTTGGCCGCCGCGCAGACCGGCTTGCCGGACTGACTTGATCCACGAACCACCCAAGAACTAGGTAGGAAGACGAAAAACCATGGCAGAGTTGACAATCTCGGCTGCTGATATCGAAGGTGCCATCGAGGACTACGTATCCTCGTTTTCCGCCGACACCGAGCGTGAAGAGATCGGCACCGTCATCGACGCCGGTGACGGCATCGCCCACGTCGAGGGTCTGCCCTCGGTCATGACGCAGGAACTGCTCGAGTTCCCCGGCGGGGTCCTCGGCGTGGCACTGAACCTCGACGAGCACAGCGTCGGCGCCGTCATCCTGGGTGAGTTCGAGAAGATCGAAGAGGGCCAGCAGGTCAAGCGGACCGGCGAGGTGCTCTCGGTCCCGGTCGGCGACGCCTTCCTGGGCCGCGTCGTCAACCCGCTGGGCCAGCCGATCGACGGCCAGGGCGACATCGCCGCCGAGACCCGCCGCGCCCTCGAGCTGCAGGCGCCTTCTGTGGTGCAGCGCCAGAGCGTGTCCGAGCCGCTGCAGACCGGCATCAAGGCCATCGACGCCATGACCCCGATCGGCCGCGGTCAGCGCCAGCTGATCATCGGCGACCGCAAGACCGGCAAGACCGCCGTCTGCGTCGACACCATCCTCAACCAGCGTGAGGCCTGGCTGACCGGCGACCCCAAGCAGCAGGTCCGCTGCGTCTACGTCGCCATCGGCCAGAAGGGCACCACCATCGCCAGCGTGAAGCGCGCGCTGGAAGAGGGCGGCGCCATGGAGTACACGACGATCGTCGCCGCCCCGGCATCCGACGCCGCAGGCTTCAAGTGGCTGGCCCCCTACACCGGCTCGGCCATCGGCCAGCACTGGATGTACAACGGCAAGCACGTCCTGATCGTGTTCGACGACCTGTCCAAGCAGGCCGACGCCTACCGCGCGATCTCGCTGCTGCTGCGCCGCCCGCCGGGCCGCGAGGCGTTCCCCGGTGACGTGTTCTACCTGCACTCGCGCCTGCTGGAGCGCTGCGCGAAGCTGTCGGACGAACTCGGCGGCGGTTCGATGACGGGTCTGCCGATCATCGAGACCAAGGCCAACGACATCTCGGCGTTCATCCCGACCAACGTCATCTCGATCACCGACGGCCAGTGCTTCCTGGAGTCCGACCTGTTCAACCAGGGTGTGCGGCCGGCCATCAACGTCGGTGTGTCGGTGTCCCGCGTCGGTGGCGCCGCCCAGATCAAGGCCATGAAAGAGGTCGCAGGCTCGCTGCGTCTGGACCTGTCGCAGTACCGCGAGCTGGAGGCCTTCGCGGCCTTCGCCTCGGACCTCGACGCCGCGTCGAAGGCCCAGCTGGACCGCGGTGCCCGCCTGGTCGAGCTGCTCAAGCAGCCGCAGTACAGCCCGCTGGCCGTCGAGGAGCAGGTCGTCGCGATCTTCCTCGGCACCCAGGGCCACCTGGATTCCGTTCCGGTCGAAGACGTTCAGCGCTTCGAGTCCGAGCTGCTGGAGCACGTGAAGGCCAGCCACTCCGACATCTTCGACGGCATCCGTGAGACCAAGAAGCTCTCCGAGGAAGCCGAGGAGAAGCTGGTCTCGGTCATCAACGAATTCAAGAAGGGCTTCCAGGCCTCTGACGGCAGCTCGGTGGTCGTCTCCGAGAACGCCGAGGCCCTCGATCCCGAGGACCTGGAGAAGGAATCCGTCAAGGTCCGCAAGCCGGCACCCAAGAAGGCCTAGGTAACAGATGGCAGCCACACTGCGCGAACTACGCGGGCGCATCCGCTCCGCCGGGTCGATCAAGAAGATCACCAAGGCCCAGGAGCTGATCGCGACCTCGCGGATCGCCAAGGCGCAGGCACGGGTCGAAGCAGCCCGTCCCTATGCCGCCGAGATCACCAACATGCTCACCGAACTTGCGGGTGCCAGTGCGCTGGACCACCCGCTGCTCGTGGAGCGCAAGCAGCCCAAGCGGGCCGGCGTGCTGGTGGTGTCGTCGGACCGCGGCCTGTGCGGTGCCTACAACGCCAACGTGCTGCGCCGCGCCGAGGAGCTGTTCTCGCTGCTGCGCGACGAGGGCAAGGACCCGGTGCTGTACGTGGTCGGCCGTAAGGCGTTGGGCTACTTCAGCTTCCGGCAGCGCACCGTGGTCGAGTCGTGGACCGGCTTCTCCGAGCGCCCGACCTACGAGAACGCCAGGGAGATCGCCGACACCTTGGTGAACGCCTTCATGGCGGGCGCCGACGACGAGGGTGACGACGCGGGCGCCGACGGCATCCTCGGGGTCGACGAACTGCACATCGTGTTCACCGAGTTCCGGTCGATGCTCTCGCAGACCGCGGTCGCCCGTCGTGCCGCGCCGATGGAGGTCGAGTACGTCGGCGAGGTCGAGACCGGGCCGCGCACGCTCTACTCGTTCGAACCGGATCCGGAGACGCTGTTCGACGCGTTGTTGCCGCGCTACATCGCGACCCGCGTGTACGCCGCACTTCTCGAGGCCGCAGCGTCCGAGTCGGCCTCGCGCCGGCGCGCCATGAAGTCGGCCACCGACAACGCCGACGACCTCATCAAGGCGCTGACGCTGGCGGCGAACCGCGAGCGCCAGGCACAGATCACCCAGGAAATCAGCGAGATCGTCGGCGGCGCCAACGCGCTGGCCGGCTCGAAATAGGCTGAGAAGCAAGCCCCTTTCAGGAAGCGAAGAGAGAATGACTGCTACTGCAGAAAAGACCGCGGGTCGCGTAGTCCGCATCACCGGCCCGGTGGTGGACGTCGAATTCCCGCGTGGCTCTGTGCCCGAGCTGTTCAACGCGCTGCACGCCGAGATCACGTTCGGTGCGCTCGCCAAGACCCTGACCCTCGAGGTCGCCCAGCACCTCGGTGACAGCCTGGTGCGCTGCATCTCCATGCAGCCCACCGACGGCCTGGTGCGTGGCGTCGAGGTCACCGACACCGGCGCCTCGATCTCCGTCCCGGTCGGCGACGGCGTCAAGGGCCACGTGTTCAACGCCCTCGGCGACTGCCTCGACGATCCGGGCTACGGCAAGGACTTCGAGCACTGGTCGATCCACCGCAAGCCGCCGGCCTTCTCTGACCTGGAGCCCCGCACCGAGATGCTGGAGACCGGTCTGAAGGTCGTCGACCTGCTCACCCCGTACGTGCGTGGCGGCAAGATCGCCCTGTTCGGCGGCGCGGGCGTGGGCAAGACGGTTCTGATCCAGGAGATGATCAACCGTATCGCCCGCAACTTCGGTGGTACCTCGGTGTTCGCCGGCGTGGGTGAGCGCACCCGTGAGGGCAACGACCTGTGGGTCGAGCTCGCCGACGCCAACGTGCTCAAGGACACCGCGTTGGTGTTCGGTCAGATGGACGAGCCGCCGGGCACCCGTATGCGCGTCGCCCTGTCGGCCCTGACCATGGCCGAGTTCTTCCGCGACGAGCAGGGCCAGGACGTGCTGCTGTTCATCGACAACATCTTCCGGTTCACCCAGGCCGGTTCCGAGGTGTCGACCCTGCTGGGTCGTATGCCTTCGGCCGTGGGTTACCAGCCGACGCTGGCCGACGAGATGGGTGAGCTGCAGGAGCGCATCACCTCGACCCGTGGTCGCTCCATCACCTCGATGCAGGCCGTGTACGTGCCCGCCGACGACTACACCGACCCGGCCCCGGCGACGACGTTCGCCCACCTGGACGCCACCACCGAGCTCTCGCGTGCGGTGTTCTCGAAGGGCATCTTCCCGGCGGTGGATCCGCTGGCGTCGTCCTCGACCATCCTGGACCCGGCGATCGTCGGTGACGAGCACTACCGCGTCGCCCAGGAAGTCATCCGGATCCTGCAGCGCTACAAGGATCTCCAGGACATCATCGCGATCCTCGGTATCGACGAGCTGTCCGAAGAGGACAAGCAGCTGGTGAACCGGGCGCGTCGTATCGAGCGCTTCCTGAGCCAGAACATGATGGCCGCCGAGCAGTTCACCGGTCAGCCGGGCTCGACCGTGCCGCTCAAGGAGACCATCGAGGCGTTCGACAAGCTCACCAAGGGCGAGTTCGATCACCTGCCCGAGCAGGCGTTCTTCCTGATCGGTGGTCTGGACGACCTGGCGAAGAAGGCCGAGAGCCTCGGCGCCAAGCTGTGATTGCCATGTCCTTGAGCGTCCGAAAGGTGGTGTGGTGTGGCTGATCTGAACGTCGAGATCGTCGCCGTCGAGCGTGAGCTCTGGTCCGGACCCGCTACGTTCGTGTTCACCCGCACCACCGCCGGTGAGATCGGCATCCTGCCGCGGCACATCCCGCTCGTGGCGCAGCTGGTCGACGACGCGATGGTTCGGGTCGAGCGCGAGGGCGAGGACGATCTGCGGATCGCGGTCGACGGCGGTTTCCTGTCGGTGACCGAGGAGACCGTCCGGATCCTCGTGGAGAACGCACAATTCGAGTCCGAGATCGACGCGGATGCTGCCAAGGAAGACGCAGCATCCGACGACGAGCGGACCGCGGCATGGGGCCGGGCGCGGCTGCGCGCCCTCGGCCAGATCGACTAGTCACATCGATGAGCGCGTCCATGATCGGCATGGTCGCGCTCATCGCTGTGCTCCTGGTACTGGTCATCGCACTGTGTTACCGGCTGTGGAAGTTGCGCCAGGTGGGCGGAACGGCGGCGATCCTGCGGGACTATCCCGCGGTCGGCGGCCACGGGTGGCGGCACGGTGTGATGCGTTATCGCGGAGGGGAAGCCGGTTTCTACCGGCTTTCCAGCATCCGCTGGTGGCCTGATCGCCGGCTCAGCAGGCGAGGCCTCGAAGTCGTCTCGCGCCGCTCGCCCCGCGGCGACGAGTACGACATCATGACCGATCAGATCGTGATCCTGGAACTGCGCGACACCAGCCCCGAGCGCAAGCGGGGCTACGAGATCGCGCTGGACCGAGGCGCGCTGACGGCATTCACCTCCTGGCTGGAATCCCGGCCGTCACCGCGCGCGCGGCGCCGCACCTACTGATTTGCACCCGGCTTCCACAGCACATCACCCTCGGGGTTGGCGACCCGCGACAGGATGAACAGCAGGTCCGACAGCCGGTTGAGGTACTTCGCAGGCAACACACTCACCGAGTCCCCGAACTCGTTCACCGCGATCCATGCCGACCGCTCGGCGCGCCGCGCCACGGTCCTGGCCACATGCAGCAGCGCCGACAACGGGGTTCCGCCGGGCAGGATGAACGAGTTGAGCGCGGGCAGAGCCTCGTTGAACTCATCGCACCACTTCTCCAGGCGGTCGATGTAGTCCTGCGAGATGCGCAGCGGCGGGTACTTCGGATCTTCGACGAGCGGGGTGGACAGATCCGCGCCGGCGTCGAACAGGTCGTTCTGAATCTGCTGCAATACCGCCCGGATTTGCTGATCGGGATTGCCGAGCGCGATCGCGACGCCGATCGCGGCGTTGGTCTCGTCGCAGTCGGCATATGCCGTCAAGCGGGCGTCGTTCTTGGGCACGCGGCTGAAATCGCTCAGCCCCGTGGTCCCGTCGTCGCCGGTCCTGGTGTAGATGCGAGTGAGATGAACGGCCATGACACGCACGCTACCGGGGCAGCGGTGAGGCAGAACGGTCATGCCGTGTTATGGCGAGGTTTCTCGATCCGATCTGCGGCCTGTCTAGACTTACCTGCGTGAGCGAGCGTTTCGTGGTGACCGGTGGCAACCGGTTATCAGGCGAAGTTGCTGTGGGGGGCGCGAAAAACAGCGTCTTGAAACTCATGGCAGCCGCGCTGTTGGCAGAGGGCACCAGCACGATCACCAATTGCCCCGACATCCTCGACGTACCGCTGATGGCCGAGGTGTTGCGGGGGCTGGGGGCGACCGTCGAACTCGACGGTGCGACCGTGCGGATCACCTCGCCCGACGAACCCAAGTACGACGCCGACTTTGCGGCAGTACGGCAGTTCCGGGCCTCGGTATGTGTGCTCGGCCCGCTCGTGGGGCGGTGCAAGAAGGCCAGGGTCGCGTTGCCCGGTGGGGATGCGATCGGGTCGCGGCCGCTGGACATGCACCAGGCCGGTCTGCGGCAACTGGGTGCGACGTGCAACATCGAGCACGGTTGCGTGGTGGCCGAGGCCGACCATCTGCACGGCGCCGAGATCCAGTTGGAGTTCCCGTCGGTGGGGGCGACCGAGAACATCCTGATGGCCGCCGTGGTGGCCGAGGGTGTGACCACCATCCACAACGCGGCGCGTGAACCCGACGTCGTCGACCTGTGCGCGATGCTCAACGAGATGGGCGCGCAGATCAGCGGCGCGGGAACCTCGACCCTGACGATCACCGGCGTGGACCGGCTGTATCCGACCGAGCACCGCGTGATCGGCGACCGGATCGTCGCCGCGACGTGGGGGATCGCCGCGGCGATGACGAGGGGTGACATCACGGTCACCGGCGTCGACCCGCAGCACCTGCAGTTGGTCCTGCACAAACTGCACGATGCCGGCGCGACCGTCACGCAGAACGACAACGGCTTCCGCGTCGTGCAGTACGAGCGCCCCAAGGCCGTGAATGTCGCGACCCTGCCGTTCCCGGGATTCCCGACCGACCTGCAGCCGATGGCCATCGGCCTCGCGGCGGTCGCCGACGGGACGTCGATGATCACCGAGAACGTGTTCGAGGCGCGCTTCCGGTTCGTCGAGGAGATGATCCGGCTGGGCGCCGATGCCCGCACCGACGGGCATCACGCCGTGGTGCGGGGGATCCCGCAGTTGTCGAGCGCACCCGTGTGGTCGTCGGACATCCGGGCCGGTGCCGGCCTGGTGCTCGCCGGCCTGGTCGCCGACGGTGAGACCGAGGTCCACGATGTGTTCCACATCGATCGTGGCTATCCGTTGTTCGTGGAAAACCTGGTCAGCCTCGGAGCCGAGATCGAGAGAGTAAGCTCGTAAGGAGCAAGACCGCGTGACGGCCAGGCTTGGTCCCATCCGTCACAAACCGCCTCTGACCAGGCGATTTGCAATCGCGACGAACCTCGTATTATCTTTATGAAGTCGCCGCGGAGCGGAGAAAACAACCCGGTCCAGAGCGACTTGACAAGCCAGACAAAGCAGTATTAAGCTGGCAGGGTTGCCCCAAAACGGGGCGGCTAACAATCTGGTCTGTTGTTTGAGAACTCAATAGTGTGTTTGGTGGTTTTTGTTTGTTGTTTTTTGTCCGCCTCTTTTTCCCGTTTAGGGGTGGATGTTTTTGATGCCAGTTTTGGTGTCGTTTTGTTAGGTCAGA
>Ga0182740_1000690_pt1 | contig 30601 bp, 22 predicted proteins | sample eDN5th37CKraftBY_FD_128872 | JGI IMG/M metagenome (GOLD analysis project Ga0182740, IMG submission 128872) | Enriched backyard soil microbial communities from Emeryville, California, USA - eDNA 5th pass 37_C Kraft BY (version 2) (version 2) | ecosystem: Environmental > Terrestrial > Soil >...
AGCGCGGGCCGACCCCGTCGAAGGCGTACCTGAACTTCGCGCACAACCACCCGGACGCTCGCCCGAGCTGACGCTTCCCACTACCCGTGCCGCGCGGCGCGGCCTGCTCGACGATGAGGACACCCTCCCGTCGCGGAGTGCACGCATGCATGCGCACGACGACGTCCACATACTCAGCACGATCATCCGACCCGATCGTGACGGTTGACGTTCGACGCGATCCGATCGCCCGTCCGGCCGAGCTCACTGCGCCGTGATCCCCGCAGATTCGGGTAGTCCGCTACTCGTGTGCACCGCGGTCCCGCTCGTACGTTCGGATACGTCACACGATCCGACGACGAGGGGAGCACCCCGATGACAGAGATCGAACAACGCAGTCCACGTTCACCGGACACGGTGCGGGTGTACCTGCCGCACCACGCCGCACACGACCTCGACGCGGTCGCGAAGATCTCCCGGCAGGTGCTCGATCGACTCGGTTGCCCTGGCTGCACATCCGGGTTCGACATCCGGTTCATCGAGTTGCGGGACTTCGCGGTGGACCCCGACAGTCTCGACGTCCGGGAGATCCCCGGTGCACCGAGATACTGACGGCTCCGTTCTCGGCGTCGGCATGGTCTACTGCCCGGCGCTCGGACCGGTCTTCGAGGCCGGCCCGGACGTCGTGGCCGTCGCCGAACTCGAGCCGCAAACACTCTGGCGCACAGTCTGTTCCGAAGGCAAATGGCGTTATCGTGTCGACGGGTGGGCGCTCGACGCCGTGGCAGTGCTGCCGCAACGCAAGCTCGTCCACGGGGTAGGACAGCCGCTCGCCGGAAGCATCGACGATCCGCTGGACTACCGGACCCCGTTGCGCGGCGTCGTCGATCTGCTCGACCCGCCGTGGGTCAGCGAACACCTCAGCTTCGTGCGTACCGCCGGTGCCTCGGGGATCGAGCACGCCGGATTTCTGTTGCCGCCGGCGCAGACCCCGGAGCAGGTTGCCGTCGCCGCGGAGAACATCGACGACTACCGGCGGGTGGTGGGCAGGCCGGTCGCGTTCGAGACCGGGGTCGACTACCGGGCACCACGCGAGGACGAACTCGACGACGGCGTCTTCTTCCGGGACGTCGCCGCACGCTCCGGCAGCGGGATCGTGCTGGACCTGCACAACCTGTGGTGCAACGAGGTCAACGGTCGCGGTGCGGTGCGCGACGTCCTGTCCCGCATCCCGCTCGATCGGGTGTGGGAGGTGCACGTCGCCGGCGGCGACGACCTGGACGGATACCGGCTCGACGCCCACAGCGGCGCGGTGCCGGGCGAACTGCTCGACCTCACCGCCGACGTCGTGCCGCGCCTGCCGAATCTGCGGGCATTGACGTTCGAGATCATGCCGTCCCACGTGCCCCACCTCGGACTCGACGGCGTGCACGCCCAGTTGGAACGGTTGTGGCAGATCTGGGATCTGCGACCGGATGCCGCACCGGAACCGTTTCCGACCGCGATCGCGACCCGCGCTTCCGCCGCCGAGCGCGCGACGGTGCACCGGGCGGAACGGAACCTGGTCGCGGCACTGCGCGGTTCGGAACTGGCCGAACCCGGTGTGCTTCTCTACCGCAGGCTCGTCGACGAACAGCGCCGCGCACATCTCGCCCAGGCGCTGCGCTACACGACGACGGCACTGCTCACCACGCTAGGCGCGGCGGCCACGGAAGCGGTGATCGCCGAACACCTGTCGGCGCATCCGCCCGAGATGACACCCGGGGTCGAGGGATACAGGTTCGCGACGTACCTGGCCTCGCGCCCCGGCCTGATCGACGCGGTGCCGCACCTGCGGCAGGTTCTCGAGTTCGAGACCGCTCTGTTGCGCGCGGCGCTGTTCGGGACGTCCACGGTGGTCGAGTGGGACGTCGACCCGGCCGGGGTCCTCGACGCTCTCGACGAGGGACGCGCCCCGGGCGTTCTCGAACCGCAGTCGTACTCGGTGTCCGTGGAGATCTGACGGCGGCCGGATTCGCGTAGTGCACTACTCGTGACCGCAGCCCCGTACCGGGCGACGCTGAAGACGATCCGAATCCATTTCTCGCCCGAAGGTGATGCCATGACGATCATCTCCAACACCAGGGCCCACGGCTCCGGCGACAACGCCGCGGCCTATCTCACCGAACGCGAACACCAGCGCCGCGCCGCGGCCCGGCGCATCGTCGACCGGTCCGATGTACGGGTCGGCAACGAGCAGGTACTCGGGGAACCCGGCGGGATCGCCCGCGCCGACGACCCCGCGCGCATCGCGAAGCGTCTCGACCGGGTGAGCCGCTACTACCTCGGCGGCGATCCCGCCGATGCGCCGGCGGGTGCCGATCCTGCCGCGTTGGTCGAATCTGCGCTCGAACGCGCCCCCGCGATCCTGGGATCCGGGACCGAGGACGTGGAGTCGATGCTCGAAAAGATCATCAACACAGCCGATTTCGTGGGTGTGCGCTATCTCGACGAGGGGGTGGCGGCCGCGCGCGCGATCGGCCGCGTCCACATCCTCGGCGCGGACGGATCACGGCTCGGCTTCGGCACCGGCTTCCTGGTCTCCCCGCACCTGCTGCTCACCAATCATCACGTGCTGCCCGACGCGGTCATCGCGGCGGCGAGCGTCGTCGAGTTCGACTTCCAGGACGGCATCGCCGGCCGCCCCCTGACTCCCCGATCGGTGCCGCTGGATCCGGGCCGGTTCTTCGTCGCCGACCGGGAACGGGATTTCGCGCTCGTCGCGGTCGACGCGCCACCGGATGTCCTCGCGCAGTACGGCTTCAACCGCCTGACCGCGGCCCAGGGTACGGTGGTCATCGGCGAGTTCGTGACCATCGTGCAGCATCCGCGCGGCGAGAAGAAGCAAATTGCGTTGCGGGAGAACAAGATCGTCGACATCCCCGAGATGTTCGTGCACTCTTCCGCGGATACCGAACCCGGATCCTCCGGTTCCCCGGTGTTCAACGACCAGTGGGAGGTCGTCGCGTTGCACCACGCGAGTGTGCGGGCACCGCAGCAGACCCAGTTCGGCGGATTCCTCAACGAGGGCGTGCGGATCAGCCGGATCCTGCAGTTCCTCCGCGACCGTGATCTGCCGCCCGAGCAGCGGGCGCTGGTCGAGGAGCTGACCACCGCCGAACGTCCGGAGCTGCTCACCGATCGGCCGGTCCCGCAGTCGCGCCCCGGTGCCGTGGAATCGTCGGATGGTGCAGTAACAGTGCAGATTCCGCGCGACCGGGCCGTGGAGATCACTGTGCGGGTCGGCGCGACCGGGGCGGACGCGACGATTCCACCGTCCATAACCGAGGCCATCTCCATCGATCCCGACTACAGCCGGCGCGACGGATACGACCCCGGCTTCCTCGGCGCGGCGCTGCCGCTTCCGGTCGTGACCGGTGACACGGTCTCGGTGACATCCGATGAGCTTCGCTACCACCACTTCAGCGTCGTCATGCACCGGCAGCGCCGGTTGGCTCTCTTCACCGCGGTCAACATCGACGGTGGGCTCGCGCAGAAACCGCGACGGGACAGCGACCGGTGGATCCGCGATCCGCGTCTCCCCGCCGACGAACAGACGGGGGAGGAGGTCTATCGCGACAATCCGCTCGACCGTGGTCATCTCGTGCGTCGCCTCGATCCGGCGTGGGGTCCGCTTGCGAAGGCCGCGAACGACGACACCTTCCATTTCACCAACTGCACCCCGCAGCATCACGATTTCAACGCCGGCAGCACGCTGTGGCTCGGGCTCGAGGACTACGTGCTCGGCAACGCCGACAATCGGGATCTGAAGGTGAGCGTGGTGACGGGGCCGATCCTCGCGGACGACGATCCGCTGTATCGGGGTGTCGCCCTGCCCCGCCAGTACTGGAAGGTGGTGGCGATGACGAAGTCCGACGGCACGTTGTCCGCCACCGGATATCTGCTCAGCCAGGCCGCGCTGCTCGACGAGTTCCTCGCGGGCCCGGAGGAGTTCTCGTTCGGTGCCTACCGCACCTTCCAGGTTCCGGTGCGGCGTATCGCGTCGATGACCGGTCTGGGCCTGGACGCCTACGTCGCCGGTGACCCTCTCGAGCGCATCGAGGCGGGTGTCTCGGCCCGCGAACTGCTGCGACCCCAGGATCTGATCCTGTGACCCCGATCCGGGAGTGCGGTCTGTGACCGACCGCCCGATCATTGCCCCGTCGCTCCGCTGCGACGGGGCAATGGTTGGCCCGGTTCCGGTTATCGGGGACAATATCGGTCATGTGGTGGTGGATCGCCATAGGCGTCGCGGTGTGGGTGATGGTGGCGGTGGCCGCCGCGCTGATCATCGGGCGCATTCTCCGCCGTGCCGACGTGGAGGAGCAGATCGTCGAGATTCAGCGCAGCCAGCGGGACGGCTCACATACGGAATTGAGCTGACACGCCGAAATCGTTTGTACTAGCGAGTAACGATCTTTATCGCTACTGTCCACTGCGGTCGTCCTCCAACCCCCCTGCGTGGGCGGCCGCGCAGGCTGGTCGTCCCCCCATCACCGGTCTGCAGAGACCCCGCCGACCCCCCCACCACTGTCGGCGGGGTTTCGCCTTTCCGGCGCGCGTAACGACCGTTCGGGTCGATATCCTCGCGACATGACGACGGGACCGCGGATCACCATCACGTACTGCACGCAGTGTCAATGGCTGCTGCGTGCCGGATGGATGGCGCAGGAACTCCTGAACACCTTCGGTTGCGATCTCGGTGAGGTAGCACTGATTCCCGGCACGGGTGGAATCTTCCAGGTGACCGCGGACACGCAGCTCGTGTGGGATCGCAAACGGGACGGGGGCTTTCCCGACATCGTCACCCTGAAGCAGCGGGTGCGTGACGTCGTCGATCCCGATCGTGATCTCGGGCACGGGGACCGGCCGACGCGCGCCTAGAGCCTCCCGGCTGTTCCGCCCCGAGACCGTTAGCGTGGGTACGCACCATCCATCAGGTGGGCCGTTCAGGGAGACCGCGAATCGCGGTGCGGCCACCGACATGCACAGGGAAGCAAGGGGAGGACATACCCATGACCATGTTCGCGAAGAGTGCTGCTGTGACAGCGCTGGGAGCCGCGACGATTGCGGTGCTCGCACCCGCCACAGCGACCGCAGCGGGCGCACCCGACGTCTCGGTATCCGCGCAGCCCGGCGCGGTGCGGGTCGATTTCGATTTCCGCGGCGTCGACGTCGCGCTCGGCGTCACTTGCATCACCTACGTCGTCGCCCAGCAGGGCACTCTGGACGCGGCGGAGCCGTCGGGACGCCGTGATGCCCAGCCGGCAGGCTCGAGTTTCTCGATCACGAACACCAGCACCTCGGCTGCCACGTACGTCGGTGAGAACGGTCCGGTTTCGGCGGGTCCGCGTGCCATCACGCCCGGGACCTACGACGTCTTCTGGGGTTGCCAGGACGCCGAGGGCAAAAGGTGGGAGAACATCTTCGGCCCGTCGGGACGGCCGTTCGTCTCCCCGATCACCGTGACGGTGCCCGGCGAATCTGCCGCGACCTCGCCGTCGCAGAGCAGTCCGGCCTCGGGAGGCGCAGCACCGGCCGTGCCGCCGGCACCTGCTGCTCCGCAGGCGCCGGCCGGCCCGGTGGCACTGGTGACGGAGGGTCTGCAGGCGCTGTCCACCCTCGTCGGGATCGCCTGATCCCCGGTACCGCGCCGATCCCGGCCACGTAACATTCGGCGAACGTCGCCCGACGTAGCGTTGGCATGGTTTGTCCGGATCGGTGCGGGAGAGGTCCCCAGTGTCAGAAGGAAGCATCCGCGACGCACAGTTGCGTCGTGAACTCGGTGTTCCCCCATCGTTCGACCTGCTGGGGCACCTCCGGGATCTCGCTCGCGTTGCCCTGCCCGCGTTCCTGATCGCAGCGGTCGGCGCCGCGCTCGTCTTCGTCGTGCGCGACAGCGGACCGGGCGTCTACGAGTCCCGGGTGGTGGCGGAGATCCGCAGCACCTCCCCGATGTACGGCGGCGACGCGAACCTCGGGCAGCTCACCGCGCCCTACGTCGCACTGTCCTCGGACTCCGAGGTGGTCGCGCTCATCGGGGAGGCGATGGGTGAGGGCTGGGATGCGGCGACCGTCGAGGGCCACATCGAGGTTTCGCCCGGTCCGTCGCCCACACTGCTGATCGTGAACGCCACTGCGGACTCCCAGGCCGAGGCCGACGAGCTCACCGGAATCGTCGTGACCTCGCTCGACCGGGTGCAGTCCGGGCGGAACCGGGCCGCCGTCGACGCGAGCGTGGCCGGGCTCGACACGACCATCGCGGACCGGCGTGCCGAACTCGCGAGCCTCGACCCGGAGTCCCCGGCGTATGCGGCGTTGCAGGGTGAGATCGACGCGCGAATCGACGAACAGCGTCAGCTCCGCGCCAGCTTCGGAAGTACCCAGCTGCAACTGCTGGCGTCGCCGAACAGCAGCGGCGAGAAGGTGTCACCGAAGCCGGCCGCCGAGGCGATGGTCGCGTTCCTCGCGTTGTTCCTCGCCGCCGCCGAGGCCCTGGTGGCGCTGAGCGGTCGCCGCGGCACCACCAACAGCCCGGAATGGGCGCGGCGGCTGTCCCGCCGCTACCGGACCGCACTGCAGATCGAACACACCGACGCCCTCGGCCTGCCGCTGGACACCACCGTCATGGTGAATCAGCGTGCCTCCCTGAGTGAGTCGATCCTGATCCTCGCGGGCGCCGGAGTGCAGTCGGACCCGCGGAGCTTCACCGGTGCCGCCGCGGACCGGATCACGCGGGCCGCGTTGACCGACCGCTGGTGGCAGTCGGTCCCGACCGACGAACTGGCGCTCGCGGTGGTCGTGGTCGCAGCCGCCGAGAGCGAGCGCGCAGCCGTCGAGGACGCAGTGCGCGCCCTGGCCGAGATCGAGGTGCCCACCCGACTCGTGCTGCTCGCGGCGGGACCGCGCGGAAGCCTGTTCGGTGCACTGGGTTCACTGCGCGCCCCAGGTTCTCTCCGCTCCTCAGGTGCTCGGCGTGCCACAGACACGTCCGTCGCCCCGACCCCGGTTCCGACGCCGACCCCGACCCCGGTTCCGACGCCGACCCCGGCGGAACCGGCGGCACGGAACGTCCCGGCTTCCCCCGTGGCGCCGGCCGCACCGGGTTGGGCAGAGAGCCGTCCGCCGAGCACGCCCGCGAGCGTCGAACAGGTCTGGCGCACGTCCCGGCCTCCCGAGACCTGGAGGGCCCCTGCGCCCTACGGCCAGCAGATTCCGATGCCGTACCCGGGTCAGGGCAACGGACACCCTACACAGCAGGACAGGGCCGAACTCGGTGCACAGATCGTGCACGACGATCCGCGCGGACCGGGTACGCCCCCGGACTCGTGGGGCCGCTGACGGTTACGACACGACCGGGGGTGGCGTCGTGGGCTCCGAGTCGAGGATGTCGGAAACCCCGGTGCATGCGGTTGCGGCCGATTGCACCACAGCCAGAGACGGTTTCGCGGTGAAGTTGTACTCGAGCAAACCGAAGTTCTGTTCGCGGTCGGACAGGTTGGTGCCGTGGTTGCGCAGCGTGTACACGAACACCTTGTCGACGTACCCGAGCCGGCGTGCCTCCGCGATGCCGTCGCGGATGATGTCCGCCTGCCGTTGTGCGCTCACCGCGTCGCTCGCCCGGCCCGTCGGTGCGCCGAATTCGGTCGCCCAGATCTCGGTGGCCGAGTCGCCGTACTGCACCATCGTGTCCCGCATGAACCGCATGCGGTAGAAGGTGTTCCAACTCTGGGTGCTCGCGTCGGACGGTAGCGCCGGCCAGCTGTAGGGGTGGACGGACAGTGCGTCGAAATACTGTTGTGCTCCACGCTGATAGAGCTGCTGCACATAGGTGGTGGGCGCGATGTTCGTGCCGTCGTCGACCGCCGGTGCGAGGCCTCCGTTGAGGATCATCGCGCCGGGCTGCACCGAACGGATGGCCTGCGCTGCGGCGGACAGCAACTGCACGTAGGCATCCGGGTTCGGGGCGGGCCGGAAGAAGTTCACCAGATTCGGTTCGTTCCAGATCTCCCACGTGGCGATCCTGCCGTTGTAGCGCTCCGCGGCCTGCTTCGCGAAGGTCGCGAAAGCCGCCGGATCCGCGGGCCGGCCGTGCGAATCGGAGGTGCCGGCCACCCGGGCCCAGGCCGGGGTGTAGGTGACGATGCCGAGCAGATTCAGTCCGCGGGCACGGGCCCGGTCGACGAGCCGATCGATCGCAGACCAGTTCTGTTGTCCTCGGGTGGCTTCCACGACGGACCAGTCGATGTCGAATCTCAGCCAGCGGATTCCCGTGTTCCACATGGTGTCGAGTTCCCGGCTGAGGTCGGCATCCGAGAGACCCAGCATGGGTGCGCCACCGGAAATGCCGAGGTCGGAGGTGGTGCAGCCGGTCGGTGGAGGCGGTGCGGGCGGAGCGCAGGCGACGGTGGCGGCGAGGAATCCGGCGACGAGCACCGGCACTGCGGATCGGAACAGGCGTGAATGTCGCACGGCGATACCTTCTTCCGGTCACGTCCGGTGTCCGGACGTCTGGCGGTACCCGGGCGTGCGCAGGCATGAGCCGCGGCCTGTAACCTACGAGCGTCCCGGACCGATACCCCGGCGAGGGCATCGGTGACAACGGTTACCACCCGTCACAGTGGTAACAGCAGTAACAGAGCCATCGGGAAGAATGTATCGACATGAGGGGCCGTGCCGCCGGTATTTGCCGACGATTTTCGTACACGGCTGTCGGCAGACGCGAACCGGCGGCAGTGCAGCGACCCTCGTCGGGATGATTCGATGACGTTCGCGATCCACGACGAGTCCACGATCGAGACGATCCTGGACGACTGGCACGACCTGACCGCGCGCATCCCGCACCGGGTGGCGACCCGTCCGTCCTACGCATTGACGTGGTTCCGCGCCCTCGGCCGCGGACGCCTCGCGGTGTGCGCCGTCCGCCGCCACGGACGTCTCGTCGCGGTGGCACCGCTGCACAGCCGGAGTCGTCTCGGTGTCCGTGCGTACCGGGTTCTCGGGCACGGTCTCGCGACCATCGGTGGGGTGCTCGCCGAGGACGACGACGCGCTGAACGAATTGGTCGATGCCCTCGCCACCCGGCGGATTCCGCTGCAACTGACACATCTGGAATCGACGGACCCCCTCATCGTGGCCCTCCGCAGATCGAACTGCTGGCACGTCGACGCATACATCGACGATCACTGCCTGACCATCGATCTCGAACCCGGACAGACTGCGGCTGCGTTGCGCGGAAAGAAAACCCTCAAGGCGCTCCGGCGCATCGAACGATCGCTGGAGAAGGCCGGCACCCCGGCGTCCGTCGAGGTGGTCACGGAACCGGCGGATCTTGCCCGGCGATGGCCGGACATCGCCGGCGTCGCCGCCCGCGCCGACGCCGACAGCGGCCGCGTCGACTTCTGTGCCCCGCCGATCGCAGCGTTCACCCGGCCGTTCCTGGAGGCAGAAGCGCGCGCCGGGTCGCTGCTCGTCGCGGGTCTGATCGTCGGCGACCGCTGGGTCGCGCACGAGATCATGTTCCGCACCGGTAGCACCGCGGAGATGTGGATGGCCCGGTTCGATCCCGACGTTGCGCACCTGCGACCAGGACACCTGCTGCATCGGTGGCTCGCCGATCACCACGACGACCTGGGCATCACCCGATTCGATTACCTGCTCGGAACGTCGGAATTCAAATCCCGTTGGGCCAACGGGGGATACGACGCGGTCACGGTCACCGCCACCCCGCGGGGCCGGCCGTTGCACCGGTGGACGCTCGACGTCGCCGACCGCGCCGCCGACCGGATCCGCCCGCTTCGATCCGTAATCGAAATACACTGACCGTCAACGGCTTCAGATGCATCCCGGGGTCGATGCGGCGCGCTGCACCACGGCCATCGCGGGTTTCGGATCGAGATCGTGGTCGACGATGCCGAAGTTCTGCTCGCGGTCGGCGGCATCGGTCCCGCGATCGACGAGACTGTAGACGAACAGTTTGTCGACGAACGGCAGCCGCCGCTGCTCGTTGATGCCGTCGCGCAGGATCTCGGCCTGCTCGCCGGGGGACACGCTGTCCTCGCCCGAACCGGTCGGCGCCCCGAACTCGGTGGCCCAGATCCGGGTGTCCCCGTCGTCGTGATCCGCCATGACGGCGTGCAGGTTCCGCATGCGGTAGTAGGCGTTCCAGCGCCGCGTTCCGGCGTCGGAGGGCAGTGCCGGATAGCTGTACGGATGCATGCCCACGGCATCGAAGTCGTCTTCGACGCCCAGGCCGTACAGCTCGTCGAGGAACGTTGTGGGGCTGATGTCGGTGCCGTCGTCGGTGGCGGGGGACAACCCGCCGGTGACGATCACCGCCTCCGGTGCTGCGGCCCGGATCGTGGCCGCCGCGGCGGAGAGAAGCCTCGCATACTGTTCGACATCCGGTGCGGGCGTGAAGAACTGCGTCAGGTTCGGCTCGTTCCAGATCTCCCAGTGGCGCACCGTACCCGCGTACCGGGCCGCGGCATCCCCGGCGAAGCGGCCGAACTCGGCGGGATCGGAGGGACGGCCGTGCGAGTCGTTCCCCGCCTCGTCGACGCGTGCCCACGCGGGGGTGTTGGTGATCAGACCGAGCACCTGCAATCCGCGTTCGGTGGCCGCGGCCACGACCCGATCGACACCGTTCCAATCGCTCCGGCCGCGTTCCGGTTCGATCGTCGACCAGTCCACGTCGAAGCGGATCCAGCGGGCGCCGGACGCCTCGACGAGGTCGAGATACCGCTCGAGACGGTCGGCGGGCATCGCGTCGAGGCCGGACCCGGTGGCGATCCCGAGACTGTCGGCGGTGACCGTCGGGTCGCACGGCAGCGGGTCCGGGGAGCAGGCCGTCGCGGTGAGCACCACCGTGGTCAGAGCGGCGATCGTCCCGGCGACGGCGCGGCGGGGGAACGACTCAGGCACGCAGCAACTCCTCGAGCATCCGGGGGACGGTGGTCGTGCGGTCGTAGTTCTCCTCGACGCGGCGGCGGGCGGTCTCCGTGACCGACCGGCGTAGGTCGTCGTCGGTGAGTATCCGGTGGAGCGCCGCGGCGAGCGCCGCGGGGTCACCGGGCGGAACCAGAAGTCCCGCACCGCCCCCCAGCAACATCGACGTGCCGCCGTGATCGGTGCCGACCATCGGCACGCCCACGCTCATCGCCTCGAGCGCCACCAGCGGGCCCGCTTCGGGGGAGATGCTGGCGGACACGGCGACGTCCCAGGTGCGCAGCGTCGGAAGGGGTTCGACGCGGCCGAGGAAGGCGACGCGGCCGTCGAGGTCGGGTTCGCTTGCACGCCTGCGAAGTTCCTCGGCGTACGGTTCGTCGCCGGGAAAGGGTTCGCCGGCGATCTCGAGCCGAACCCCCGGCATGCGGGACACCGCGTCGAGGAGCACCCGATGTCCTTTCCACGGGGTGAGCGCACCCATCATGCCGATCACCGGGGTCGCCGCGACGTCCGGGGAGACCCTGAAGTCGGGAACCTCGACGCCGAGATGCGCGACCGTCACGTGAATCCCCAGCTCTCGGGGCGGCCGGGCCGTCGGCTCCGAAACCGCGACGGCGCGGGCGATTCCGCGGCGCGACAACCACACGATCCCTCGTTGCTCGGCACTCGACAGGGTGTCGTGCACGAGCCACACCGCGCCGGGTATCCGCGCGACCGCGACGGCGGGCAACGCGAACAGCGAGTTCACGATCACCGTGTCCTCCCGTCCGCGCAGTGCCGCCCGGAGGATCCGGCCGGTACGCAGCCAGTCGGCAGCGATCCGGGCGACCGTTGCGGCCTTGGCGAGTCCGCGTTCGCCCTGCGGTCCGAGCAGGGGGATCGCCAAGATGTCGACCTCGGCCGGCAGTCGCGATCGCAGCGGGCCGTCGGGGCAGGCGACGGCGACCGCGCAACCCTCGTCGAGGGCGCGCCGCACCAGTTGCAGCATGACCAGTTCGGCGCCGGACACCTGGGCGGTGTGGGTGACGAAGACGACGCGGCGTCGCGTGGAAGTGGGTCGGTAATTCACGTGTGCTACCTGGACTTCAGGAGATGGACGAGCCGGATTCTTCCGGCAACGGGCAGGAACTGCATGCCCGCGAGGACGAGCGTGGGCGCGACCGCGGCGGTCACGATCCACGGGATGTGGAAGCGGTCGGTCAGCAGCGTCGCCCACACGGTCACCGCGAAGCCGAGGATCGCGACGCCGACGACCGCACCGGCCGGGAACAGCCGACGGACCGGGACCGTGCGGGCGACGACGATCCAGATGGCGGCCAGCAGAACCAGATCGGTGACGAGTGTCGCGATCGACGCCCCGAAGTACGACCACCGCGGGATCATGACCAGATTGAGCGCCACGTTCGCGGCCAGGCCGGCGAGCGCGACCCACGGATAGACGCGGTGGCGGGACGTGGAGACGAGCACCATCAATCCGAGTTCGGTGAGCATGGACAGGGCGCTGCCGAGCACGAGGAACCGGCCGGCGTCGGCGGCTTCGGCGAAACGGGAACCGTAGAGCAGATCCATCAATGCCGGTGCAACAGGCCAGAACGCGGCGACGGCGACCGCACCGAGCACGGTGAGGAGGATCGCCGCCTCGCGGGTGCGGCCGCGGAATCGCTCGGTGTCCCCGGGCCACGTCGCGACGAGCAGGGTGGTGACGGGACCGACGACGGTCGAGGCGACGATCCCGAGGAGGTCGGCGAACTTGTAGCCGACGGTGTAGAGCCCCACGGCGTCGAACGAGTCCATGCGGCCGAGCATCAGCACGTCGATCTTCGACAGGATCGTGATGAGCGCGAAGCCGATACTCAGCGGCACGGCCTCGGCGAGCATCTCGCGCCATCGCCACAACTGGGCGCGGGCCGCGGGTACAGGACCGGCGATACCGTTTCGCACGCCGCGGATCTTGACGACGATCGCGACGATCTCGTTGATCACCGCCGGCACGACGAGCACCAGCAGTACGGGGGCGAACAGTACGGCGGCGACGGTGCAGAGGAGCTGCACGAGCTGGCCGAGTGTCTCGGCGACAGCGACGTACGCCATCCGTAATCGGCTCTGGTACATCACCGTCAGTGCGTGACTGGGTGTCGCGACCACGACGACGAGACCGGCGATCACGGTCGCCCACACCACATCCGACGGATAACCCATCACCAGCACGTAGGCGATCGCCAGCAGGTGACCGAGCATGCCCAGCGCGGCGCGCAGCGCGATGAACGCCGTCGTCACGTAGGACACTTCCCACGGGTTGCACTCGACGAGCTTCGCGAGGACCACGCGGCCGACACCGAGATCGGTGACGACCGACAGCAGGCCGAGCAGACCGAAGACGAACGAGAACTTGCCGAAGTCGTCGGGTGACAGCGCGCGGGCGACGATCATCGATCCGGTCCAGCCCATCGCGGCGACCGCGACGCGGCTGCCCAGCATCGTGATCGTGTTGCGGCGGGCGTCGCGCGCGTCGAGTTCGGGGGTCTGCGGTTCGTGGATCGTGTCCTCGCGAATCTTCGCGGCGATCCGCTGCAGCACGACCGTCTCGGCGGCGACGTCGCCGTGGACACTGCCCTGGCCGGTCCCGTAGCTGGGGCTGCCCAGCGCGGACCACGATGCGGTGTCCCAGAGCCGGGCATGGCGTCCGACACCCGACTCTGTCGCGAAGCTCTGCGCGACCCCGGGCTCGCCGAGGTCGTCCGGTCGTGTGTGCCTGCCCATCGCTACCTCAGATCCGCAGCCCGGCGTGGCGGTAGGCGTCGAGGGTCAGCTCCGCGGTGCGGTCCCAGGTCGAGGCCGCGGCGGTGACGACCGCCCTGCTGCGCAGCGCGTGGCGGGTGTCGCGATCGAGGAGCACCTCGCGCAGGCCCCGGACCCACGCGTCCTCGGTGTGTTCGGTGACCAGCACCGCGCCGTCGCGTGCAGCCTGCGGCAACCCGCCGACGGCACTCGCGACGACAGCGCCTCCGCACGCCATCGCCTCGAGCGGTGGTAACCCGAACCCCTCGTACGTGGAGGCATAGGTGACGGCGGTCGCCGCCGCGTACAGCGCGGGCAGGTCGGTGGTGGCGACGTAGCCGAGACCGTGAGCGCCGGCGGGCTTGCCGGGCCCGGTCGATCCGGAACCGGCGAGCACGAAGGGCACGTCGAGCCGCCGGCACGCGGCGGCGACCAGCGCGACGTCTTTGCGGGGTTCGACGGTGCCGACCTGCAGCACGAACCGCTCGGGCAGCCCGAACCGCGCGCGGACCTCGGCGACCTCCGCGGCACCGGGCGGGACCGCCCAGGGCGCGGGCGCGAGGGGAGTGACGCGGGCTTCGCGTCCGCAGTGGGCGCGCAGCCGGTCCGCGGTGAACTCGGAGACGGCGACGAGGACGTCGGCGCGACGCATCGCCCGGCGCAGCAGACGCCGCTCCCCGACGGCGCGTCCGCGGCCGAACGCCCACGGCACGTCGAAGACGGACAGGTCGTGGAACGTCGACACGGTCGGGCCGCGCTGGGCGAGCGGAAGATCGACGTCGAGCGCGTGGAACACGTCGACGTCGCGCAGCGGGACCAGACCCCAGGCGACACGCTGCGCCCCGTCGCACACCGGGCGTTCGACGGGCCTGACCTGCCGGGGCAGCTCGGCGCGGGCATCGCTCTGCACCACCGCCCGCAGGCCGGCCGCCCCGAGCTTCGGGGCGAGCGCGTTCAAGAGCTCGCGAGCGTACGTCTGGACCCCGCTGCCGCCGGGGCGCAGCGCGAGGGCCCCGAATCCGATCCGGGTTCCGTCCGAGACGAGAGTTGTTGTGTAAGAGCGCATCCGACAGTTCCTAGAAGTAGCCAGAAGTAGACGTCCAGCGGGAAGATTTCGAAATAGGTCGACACGGTCGACGCCACCGCGGCAGCGATCACCGACGCGCTGACGCCCAGTGCCAGCGCCGAGTCCTGGCCGCGCAGCAGTCGCGAGGCCCGCAGCGTCGACACGGCCGCGGACACCAGCAGCAGGCCGAAGATCCACAGCCCGATCGGCCCGAGTTCGACCATGAGTTTCATGTAGTAGTTGTCCGGCTGGTACGGGATCCGGCCGAGCGCGATCGCCGCGTCGAGCGACAGCGTCGAATACAGCGGATCGGCGAGTTCGGCGGCCTTGTCCGCGGCGGCCCCGGTGGCACCCAGACCCTGCCCGAAGGGATGCACGAACAAGGACGAGACGGTGTCGGCCCAGCCGTCCCCGCGCTCACCCAGACTCGACGACGAGAACAACGCGGACGTCACCGAACCCGGCACGAACAGCAGCGCGACCGGAAGCGCGACGGCACCGGCACCGAAGAGCACCAACAACACTCGGTGGCGATGAATCGCCAGCCACAGCAACGCCGCCGCCAACCCGATGTAGGAGGCGCGCACGATCGTCACGCCCATGCCGAGCAACATCACCGGCGTCGCCCACAGGAACAGGGAGTTGCGCAGCCGCCGCGGATCCGCGAGCGCGACCGCGCCGCCCACGATGAGGCCGATCATCACGAACAGCCCCAACGCGAACGGTCCGGTGAACGTGCCGAAGCTGCGCAGGATGCCCCCGGTCGTGCGGATGTGCTCGTCGTACGAGTAGCCGAGCGCGACCAGCCGGTCCGCCCCGACGACCTGCTGCGCGAGGCCGACGACCGCGCCGACCGCCGCCGTGCCCATCAGGATCGTGACGAGCCGGTCGCGGTCGCGGGCGTCGAAGGGTGCGCGCCACAGGATGATCGGGATGATCAGGTAGAAGTAGGTGACCTTCAGCGCGGTGACGGCGGCCGGACCGGACACGAGCAGCGCCGACAGTGTTCCGATCGCCACCCACACGACCGCGGCAGGCCACCACGGCATCGACGGCGGCATCGTCCGGCCGCGGTTCGGGGTGACGAACGTGGCGAGCAACGTCAGGACGAGCACACCTTCTTTCCATCCCGTCAGGGACGGTCCACCGGGCAGAATCGTCAGCAGGCCGTGCAGCGGCGTCAACGCGGCGACGAGCAACAGCCCGTTCTGCGGCCGCCGGTACAGCAGCGCGAACAGCACCGCCGCGGCGGGAACCCCGACGGCGAGCAGACCGATCACCGGAGTGCCTCCGCGGTGCGTCCGGTGTCCGCGGTGCGTTCGGTGTCCACGGGGATCCCGAAGCGGCGCAGCACCGTCTCGGTGGTCACCGTCCGGATCCGCTCGCGCAGGTCGCGGTGGAGCGCGGGATGGTCACCGAACCCGACGGCGTGGATCTCCGGATCACCGCCGCGCCGACGCAGCCGACGCAGCCCTTCCTCGCCGCGCTGGCCGACGAACCACGCGCGGTCCTCGGCGGACAGGATCACAGTGGTCGGAACCCCCGCCTTGCGCAGCGCCTCGAGCAGCACCTCCGGGACCTGCGTGATGCCGAACCGGCCGAGCAGCCGCCACGCCGGGTACGGCAGGTGCCGCTGCAGCAGCGCCTTGATCCGTGCCCGCGCCGACGCGTCGCCACCGGCCCCATCGCTCGCGGGCATCCCGGGAGCCAGCTGTTCGCGCAGCGACCGCCGCCGATACACCGACCACAGGATCAGGTCGGTGAGGATCACCGCGCGCGGCCGCACCCGCAACGCGACGGCCGCGGAATACCAGGCGCCGGAACACAACCCGGTCATCACCAGATCGCGCGGGTCGGCGACCGCCGCGTCGGCGGCGTCGCGGGCGTCCCGGTCCGAGTCGTCGGAGTACAGGGCCACGGGATGGTCGGGGTCGACGACGCCGGTGTTGCCCGTGCCGCGCCGGTCGTACCGCACCGACGACACCCCGTCCGCGGCGAGCGACCGCGCGATCTCGACCCACAACCTGCCCGGTCCGACGCGATGCTCGTACGCGGTCGCGTGGAAGAGAACGGTGGGCCTCGCCGGCCCGTTTTCACCGGCAGCGTGGGTGCGGATCGCGAAGAGACCGTTCGGCCCCAGTTCCTCGAGGGTCTCGACGACAGGGCGGCCGTCGGGGGTCGACGCGACCTGTGCCCGGTCGCGCACCTCCAGTCGGACCTCGGTGTCGGCGGCGGGGGCGCCCTCGGCGATCCAGTCCGCGATCTCACGGATGTGTCCGGTGGGCAGGGCGACATGGAAGCTGGCCGGGGTGGTGAACGCCTCGTGGTCGACGAGGGTGATCTCGTCACCGTCGAGGGCGCCGGCGAGCGTGCGCACGGCCGGGGTGTCGGCCACGGCGGTACGGACCGCCAGCAGCGTGCGGACGCCGGCGAGGCGCGCCGGGTCGATCTTCAGTGCGCCGAGCGCGGACACGGCGCCCGGGTCGAGAACACCACCGAGGATCGACACCCGCGGATCGGACGGATCGTCCGCGCCGATGCTCAACGTGTACTGGGCGCGCTGCTCACGCAGGTAGCTGCGGCCGGACAGGATCGGGTCCCACAGCACCATCGAGTCGATCGCCTCCGTCGCAGCTGCCGCGGCGGCGATCAACGCCCCGGACCGCAACCCGACGAGGCATATCGACGAGGCACCGGTGGCACGGGCCGACCCGACCGCTTCGACGACACTGCGCAGCCACCCCGTGACCGCGTCCGGGTCGTCCTGTGCACCCGCCGAGTCACCGGCTCCGGCGTAGTCGAACCGTACCGCGAGCAGACCGCGGTCGGCGAGGGACTCGGCGAGGGCCTTGATGCCGCGGTAGGTGTCGACGTGTTCCTTCCCGAGCGGTGGGCACAGCACCACCGCGGCACGTGCACGGCCCGAGTCCGGAACGTGGACGGTCCCCAGCAGAGGCAGATCGTCCGGACCGAACCAGGTCGGATATTGCACGCCCATGGTGATTCTCCAAGTCCTCCGAGGGTGATTCCAGGGGTGAAATCTCCATGCCCGATCGCGGCGTCGGGGCGAATCCTGTTGATCTCACGATGTATTCGATCGGGCCCGGGACCTCCGGCGTTACCGGATCGGGGTTGTCTCGGCCTAAGGTAACCGGCCGTGGCCGCGTCGTCGGCCCCGAAGGGATTTGCCATGCCTGGAGTTCTGGTGCACGAATGGATCGAGCGCGACGGCGGTTCGGAGAAGGTTCTGGACGAGTTCGTTCGCTGCTTCCCCGACGCGGACGTGCTGTGCCTGTGGGACAACGCCGACCGATACCCGGGCCGCACCGTCGTCGAGAGCGCGCTCGCGCGCACCCCGCTGCGGCGGAGCAAGGCCCTGGCGCTGCCGGCCATGCCGTTCGTGTGGCGCGGCCGTCCGGGCGACTACGACTTCGCCCTGGTCAGCTCGCACTGTTTCGCGCACCACGTCTCGTTCCGCACGCCGCCCGCCGAATTCCGCAAGTACGTCTACGTTCACACGCCGGCGCGCTACCTGTGGACCCCGGAACTCGACGAACGTGGCACGTCGCCCGCGGCGCGGCTGGCATCGCCGGTCCTCCGTGGGATCGATCGACGCCGTGCCCGTGAGGGTGCGCGTTTCGCGGCGAACAGCGACTTCGTGCGCCGCCGGATCGAGAAGGCGTGGGACGTGGACGCGCGGGTCGTGTTCCCGCCGGTGGACACGCGGCGGATCACCGCCGTCGCGGATTGGCGTACGGAACTCGACGACGAGGAATCGGCGCTGGTGGCGAGCTTGCCGGACTCGTTCGTCCTCGGAGCGTCCCGGTTCGTTCCGTACAAGCGACTGGATTGGGTGATCCGTGCCGCGGAGCGGGCCGGGCTGCCCGCGGTGATCGCCGGATCGGGGCCGGAGGAAGCACGGCTGCGCGAGCTCGCCGAATCGGCGCGGGTTTCGGTACGGGTGCTGCGCCGTCCGTCGGATGCGTTGCTGTACACCCTGTATCAACGGGCGCTCGTGTACGTCTTCCCGGCGATCGAAGACTTCGGGATCATGCCGGTCGAGGCCCGCGCCGCCGGCGCCCGGGTGATCGTGAACAGCCTCGGGGGTGCGTCGGAGTGGTTGACCGAGGGAGTCGACGGCCTGTGCTTCCGCGAGGACCGCTGGGAGGCGGTTGCCGACTGCATTCTGGAGATCGATCGGGTTCCGCGCCCGTCGGCAGGTTCGACCGCGGACCTCTCGTCGGAACGGTTCCGTGCCGAAATCGTTGCATGGGTCGGAAACTGACGACGAACACCCGCCGAATCATCGGTGACGTGGGTCACGATTGCCGATGTTTTTGCACCTTGATTGCACACAGTTGGTGGGGTAGCTTCGTCCCATTGGTGATGGGGTGAGTCCGGGGGTGCGGATTTGTGCAGGTTCTCCTCTTCTGGTGGATCGCACGCACGCCGATGGGTCTGGGGGATGGCAGCCGGGGTATCGGGAGCGTCCGGTTCGAGTGTTGATGCTCGCGCTCGGATGATCCCGGTACCCTTGGCGAGCAAGGAATTTCGACACCACACCTAGTTTTCTCCCGGTCGTTCCGCATCTCCGACGCCCGGTACCGAAGGATCTCGATTCTCTATCGCGTCGTAGTTCGACGTCTGCTCCGGCGTGTCCTCGTTCGAATCGGCGGTCGAAAATGCGGGGTGTCAAGGGTGATTCGAGGGTGAATTCACCCGGGGCGCGTGGGGAGCGGATGGGCGTCCTGCGCGGGAATAGGGGGTGAAAACCGGGGTGATCGGCAGCGAGAGCGTGTGATCTCCTGCACTGTACGGTTTTTCGTGCACCTAAGCATGCAAGCATTCGTGCCGCGGTGGCTCGGAAGAGCTACCGCCCGCCGCACCGAGGGGTGCGGCAACTGTTCTGTTCGATCGCGTCGGGGGCCTGAAGGGGAGTGCGTGGGGGAATAACCGAAGATGGACGTTACGAATGACGCCGGTCCCGGTGAACTGACGGATCCGATCGCGATCCGACCGACCGCGGAGGCATCGGACCCCGGCTGGCGAAGCAACCGGCGCCAGTGGAAGGTGGCCTACGCGAGATGGCTGCGACTGTCCGACGTCGGCGTCGTCATCGCGGTGGTCGCACTGGCGCAATGGATTCGATGCGGGAACTCGGATTTTCGGACGTCGTTCACGGCGTCCGAAGTCCTCGACGAGACCATCCTGTCCGTCGCGGTTGCAGCGATCTGGCTTCTCGCCCTGTCGTTCCACCGCACCCGCGACCAGAACGTGACCGGTAGTGGCCTCGAGGAGTACCGACTCGTCACCTACGCCACGATGCAGTTCTTCGGTGGTCTCGCAATCCTCGCGCTTCTCGTCGAACTCGACCTGGTACGTGCCTATCTCGCGGTCGCCCTGCCTGTGGGCCTGTTCGGACTGCTGGCCTCCCGTTGGTGGTGGCGGCAGCACCTCGAGCGGCTGCGCGAGCGCGGCCGGTTCCAGAGTTCGGTCCTGGTGGTCGGTTGCGAGCGTGCCGCGCAGGCCATGGTGGAGTCCTTCGACCGTGACGCCGACGCCGGCTACCGCGTCGTCGGTGTGTGCACTCCCGGCTACTCCGGAGAGCACGGCCAGACGGTCACCATCGGGGGCCGCGAGATCCCGCTGCTCGGCGACGAAACCGAAGTGCTCCGCGCGGTCAAACTCACCGGCGCGGACACCGTCGCGGTCGCGGCGAGCGGCCAGTGGGGCAGCGCCGATCTCGGCGACCTCGCGTGGGAACTCGAGCCCTACGGCGTCGACCTTGCGGTCGCGCCGGCGGTGATGGACGTCGCCGCGCCGCGTCTGGCGATCAAGCCTGTCGGTGGTCTTCCCCTGATGCACGTCGAGGAACCGCAGTTCCGTGGTTCCAACCGGGCTGCGAAGACGGTGTTCGACCTCGTGTCCGCGACGATCGCGCTCCTCGTGTTCTCACCGGTCATGCTGGCCGTGGCGGTGGCGATCAAACTCGGCGACGGCGGTCCCGTCTTCTACCGTCAGCAGCGGGTGGGCCTGAACGGAGAGATGTTCGGGATGTGGAAGTTCCGTTCGATGGTGGTCGGCGCGGACCGGCTGCAGGACGAGATCCGCGCGGACGTCGGCCAGGACGACGCGACCTTCTTCAAGTCCTCGGCCGATCCCCGGATCACCCGTGTCGGACGCTTCATCCGCCGTACCAGCCTCGACGAGCTGCCGCAGCTGTTCAACGTCCTCCGGCGCGAGATGAGCATGGTCGGTCCCCGCCCACTGACACCCGGCGAGGGCGGTGACGTGCCAGGCTTCGTCGAACGCCGGATGCTCGTCCGCCCCGGCATCACCGGGTTGTGGCAGGTCTCGGGACGATCCGACCTGTCCGAGACCGACCGGATCCGGCTCGATCTGTTCTACGTGTCGAACTGGTCGATGGTGCAGGATCTGCTGATCGTGGGGAAGACCGTCAAGGCGGTTCTCGCGAGCGACGGCGCGTACTGACCGGCGCGCAGCCCCTCCCGTGCGCGATTTCGGTAGCGGCCGCTACCAAAATCGCGCACGGGGCGGGAGTGGCGGCGTCCGTCAGAAGCTCAGCCGGGGACGTTCGTCCGGAACGGGGAGCCCGGTCGTCTCCCAGATACGAGTCGAGTCGTAGTGGTGGTCGTGCCCGGCCAGATCGATGTTGCGTTCGGACAGCCCGAGTTCGGGTGCGCGTGCGACGGCCTCGTCGAAAGTCAGGCTCGCCTCCGGTAGGGGGAACGCGCCGCCGGCCGCGAGTTCGGCCGCGATCTCCCGCACCGGCCGCGGCTCGGGATACGCCGCGTGCAGCACGGTGCCGCCGAGCCGGAGCGGCGGTACCTGCCGCGCGAGTGCCGCGAGCAGTCGGCCGAGGTCGCCGACGCCGATGAGCGAGAGCACCGACCGGCCCTCGTCGACCCACGCACCGAGACGGGCGAGGATGTACGCCAGGCCGGGGGCGAACCAGCGGTCGCCGGGTCCGTACACGAAACCGACCCGGACCACCGTCCCCCCGTAGTCGAGCACGGCCTTCTCGGCAGCGAGCCGGCTGATACTGAGAACGGATACCGGGTTCGGGTCCAGAGTGCCCTCGACGATCCCGCGGTGCGGTCCGGATCCGTACACGCCGACCGTGCTGACGTAGATCAGCGGCACGCGGCGCTCGCGGGCGGCGGCGACCAGGTGCTCGGTTCCGATCCGGTTGACCGCGTCGGCCTGTTCGGGGTCGCCACCGGTGTAGGAGACGGCGTGCACGACCACATCCGCGCCGGTCAACGCGCCCGGCAGGCTCGCCGGATCGGTGAGATCCGCCGCGACGACACGCGGAGCCGACTCGGCAACCGCGTCCGGCCGCCGTGCCACTGCGGTAAAGTCTGCCCCCGCACTGGTCAGGGCCTCGAGTACTGCGCTCCCGATGAATCCGGTCGCGCCGAAGAGTACGATTCGCGGCGCAGGCGGTACCGATCCGGGGGGGTCGGATCGGGCTATGGTGTTCTGTGACCGGTCGGAAGCGGGGTTGTCAGCAAATTCCGTCACTATTCATCTCACTTGTCGGTTAGGGGCAGAGCGAACGTGGTCAGGCAGGCTCGGGCGAAGGCAACCAGACAACAGATCCTGATGGGTGCGGCAAAGGCTTTCGAACAGAAAGGCTTCGAAGGATCGACGCTGGGCACAATCGTCGAGATCGCCGGCACCACCAAGGGCGCCCTCTACTTCCACTTCAAGTCGAAAGAAGAATTGGCGCAGGCCATCATCGGAGAACAGCACCGCATCTCCATCGCCTCCGTCGACGCGATCGCTGCCACCGGCAGTTCCGCCCTCGAGCAGATGGTCATGCTCAGCTACGAATTCGGGCATCAGATGGTGCACGACCCCATCGTGCGAGCCGGTATCCGGCTGACCCTGGAACTGAGTGCGGTCGCCGGACCGGCAGAGCCGTATCTCGGTTGGATCAGAGCGTACGAGGGACTTTCCGACCGAGCCCGCGCCGAAGGTGACCTTCTCGACACCATCGAGCCCGACGTTCTCGCACGTTTCGGAATCGGTGCGTTCACCGGAGTGCAGCTGGTCTCGAACGTCCTGACCGGGCGGGAGGACCTCGAGCAGCGACTGGACGAGATGTGGTCGCTGATGCTGCCGGGCCTCATGCCGGCCGACAGGCACTGGAAGATCGCAACCATCCGCAACGCACGGTGGTCCGCAGCCGCGTCGTGACGACGATCGTGCCGTCACCGGAAACCGTCCGATAGGAGGCGCACCCGGCCGCTGGCGATGTGCTGTCCCCACTGCTCGACCGAAATACGAACTGTGTAAGGGTCATCCGGATCGGGCTCGGCGGACACCGTGGCGTTCGCGTCGTTCTCGGCGAATCGGTGGTACGTGACCTCGACGGACTCGATGTCCGCGTGCGGCAGGGCGAGCGCCGCGCGAGCCCCCTGCCGGAAAGCTTCGAGAACGAGCATGCCCGGAACGTGGTCGCTCGGGTGGTCGAAGAGGATGGGATGCTCGTCGTCCACGCGCAGTGTCCACCGGTTCGGGCCGTGCTCCGTTCCGAGGACCACGTCCTCCGAACGGAACTGCCCGACCATCTTGCCGGACATCGGCTCGGGACGGACCGGCGTGCCGATTGCTCGGGGACCCGAACCACCCCAACGAAGTTGGGCGTACGCAGCGGGAGTGAATACACTCGCGGTGCCGAAACCGCGCCCGATTTCGGTGTCGCCGATGCGGCAGACGTAGGTGACCGAGAAGCGCGCGAGCATGTTGCCCCGGTAGAAGTGGTCGCCGACCTGCGCCTCGATCGTCACTTCGGCCGGCCGGTCGTCGATCGACAGAGCGTGTGGTGTGGCGTCCACGCGCAGGGTGTGCATCACGAACGGGTGCCCGAGGGGCACTCGATACCTGGTGTGCGCCAGGTAGATCGTCGCTTGGCGCAGGGTTTCGACCATCAGCATCGTGTCGTAGCGACCGTTGTGCGACCGATAGAAGCTGTGCGATCGGGGCCATTGCGCACCGAGGGTGAAGTGATCGACCGTGTCCGTGGCTACGCAGTCGGTGAGGAAGACTTCCGCGACCGACCGGCGGTGCACGAAGCGGCGCGGCACAGTCGACTCGAATCCCAGAACGGGACGTGCCTCGCCCGCATGCGTACCCCCGGCCATCGTCTGGGCCTCCCTTGTTGTCCTGTGAACGGATCTTCGAAGCCGCTCGGCGGCGACTATAGAACAGCCCGCCGAACAGGGGCGTTACGGCTCGCCGACGCTTGCGGTGTCCGAAAAGCCCGAAAGATGCCGAAAAAAATGTCACATGATGGTAAAAAACCGTTTGACCGGTTTTGTGCTACGGTAGTCCCAGTCGGGGACAGGGTGGCGGGATCCCTCGGCCGGATCGATCAACGATCCGGCCGAGTCGGTCTCGCCGCTCCCGGGCTGTGCCGACCGGGCTTGCGAGGGGTAACCCCGGTCGTCACAGACCGGGGCTGGTGAACGGGCCCCGGCGACAACGAAAGTGAATGCAACGGAGGTCGAAGTGACATCTGGTCGAATGAGAACTGCGGTCGTCTCCGCGGTCGTCCTCGCGGCTGTCGCCGCGGCGGCGGCTCCCGCTCATGCGGCCGAGGAGTCTCCTCGGGTGCCGTCCACCGGATCGAGTGTCATTGGGCCCCAGGAGATCTTCGACTGGGTGGTTGCATTCGTGCTGAGTGCGCTCGGCGTCGTGTGAGCACGGCGGTGCCGGAAGACGGGAAAGCCCCGCCGGCAAAAGGGGAGGAGCCGGGCGGGGCTGTGCAGTAACTCCATGTTGTCGGGGAGGACATACGGAGACGCACCCGTCACCTTGCGGCGACGTCCGACAGTTTAGCGGACTCCGACCGGAGGTGCCCGTCGGTGTCACGAACAGGTCCGTAGAACGTGCTGCGGGCCTCCCTTCACGTGCGTGCACGTGGAAGACCCGACCCTCGGGTCCGGATGCACGCCACCGATCGGAAGTGGTGTCGTGCATCCGGACCCGGTCGTCATGCGGTCCGGACCCGGCCGGTGGAATCCTCGAGCCCGAGACGCTCGGCGAGCCACCGGCGAAGCCCCGGACCGTAGTCGGGGTTGACCAACGCCGAGTCGACGGACGCCCGCAGGTATCCGCCCGGATTACCGAGGTCGTGCCGTGTCCCGCGATGGACGACGACGTGGACGGGGTGCCCCTCGTCGATGAGCAGGGCGATGGCGTCGGTGAGCTGGAGTTCACCACCCGCGCCGGGTTCGATGCGGCGAAGAGCATCGAAGACGGCGCGGTCCAGCAGATACCGGCCGGCCGCAGCGAGAGTGGACGGAGCGTCGGCAAGCGCGGGCTTCTCCACCATTCCGAGCACCCGCAGAACATCCGGTTCGGCCACGCCCGGAACCTCTTCGACGTGGAACACTCCGTACGAACCGACCTGACTCTTCGGAACGTCGATCGCACACAGCACGCTACCTCCGCGTTCCGCCCGCACCCGGGACATCAGATCGAGAATTCCGCAGGGCTGCACCAGATCGTCGGGCAGCAGGACGGCAATGGCATCCTCGTCGTCGTCGAGGGCCTGTTCGGCGCAGCCGACGGCGTGTCCGAGTCCGAGGGGGCGTTCCTGGACCACCGGCTCCACATCGATGAGATTCGGTGCACGCCGGACTTTTTCGAGAAGATGTGACTTTCCGCTCTCCTCCAGTCTGCTCTCGAGTGCGAGATCGTCGACGAAGTGGGACACCACACCGTCCTTGCCGGGAGCGGTGACGATGACGAGCCGGCTCGCGCCGGATCCTGCTGCCTCGGACGCGACGAGCTCGATTCCAGGTGTATCCACCACGGGCAGCAGCTCTTTCGGCACCGTCTTGGTGGCGGGCAGGAAACGAGTGCCCATCCCGGCGGCGGGGACGACGGCGGTCCTGAAGGTGTTGTGGACGTGGGTGTGGTTACTCCCCATGGCATTACCTCATAACTGAACTCGCAGGAACGAGCGACGAACGCCCGATGCCCGGCGCGCTGCGCCGAGCACGAAGTGCACGTCCTCGTGCGGTGATTGGAAAACTCCGGCAGAAGCGACGATCGAACCGGCGATCGTAGGGAGGCATGGAGTCGAATCGGAGTATAGAGAGTCCGGGGCGGTCGCGCGACCTCCGCGTGTCGGGGTCGGACGTCGACGGCTTCTGTCCGACAGTCACATTCATCACTCGTGCGAGCGGATCACCCGATCCCGGTCCGGTGGAGTAGCCGACCTCCGGTCCCTTCGACAGGGTCTTCTGCCGGCGCCGCCGTCGTCCATGAATGTCCGGCCCGGCGGGACGATTTTCGGTCGCGCCGCGGAGAGTGCAGTTGAACTGGTCGAATGTCCAAATCGAGAAATGCCGTTCGAAATCCACTCCTCCCGTGTGATCTATCCCATAGTCGATATACTCCGCCGACGAAAACTACTGGTCGGTAAGCGAACTGCGCAACCGTCCGTCGTCGGCTGACCAGGGCCGACAGCCCCACACCGCCACCGACTCGCAAATTGGAATCTGCTGCGCAACAAAACGTGAAACGCCGGTCGTGTCGCAAGGGGATGCAATCTGCACGCAAATAGTTGAGACTCACTACCTGCGTAAGGCAACTGGTGCCGGTCGTCGATTTCGTGCAATTCCTGGGGAGGAACAGTTGCGCGGAGTCCGGCGGTCGCGCGAGTTGCGTGGGCTCGTGCCCAACCGGCGACGGCTTACCGGTACGGGGAGGACACAAATCAATGACAGTGGTAGAACAACCGCCCGAAGGGCGGACCGGACTGGCTCTCGAGCCTGTCCGGTCGGGCCCTCGTGGCGTGGCGCAGCCGCCGACTCACGCCGCCGGCGCGAGCACGCGACGGGCCTGGCAGCGGATCTATGTACGAAGGCTGATCGTCACCGACAGCCTCGTCGTCGTGCTGGCGGTCACGCTGGCGCACGTCGTTCGTTTCGGTCAGGGCGACATGCTCGTGAATGCGACTGCAGCCGAATGGAATTACGTCGTCATCTCGATCTGCCTCGCAGCGCTGTGGCTCGCGTTCCTCGCTGCGTTCCGGACCCGCTCGCGTCGGGTGATCGGTTCCGGATACGACGAATACCAGCGGATTCTCTCGGCCACGTTCCGGATGTTCGGGCTGGTGGCCATCATCGCGCTCGTGTTCCGGCTCGAGCTCGCTCGTGGCTATCTGGCGATCGCGTTCCCGACCGGCCTCGCCGGGCTTCTCGTCGGACGTTGGTTGTGGCGGAAGGTGGTCGCCGCCAAGCGCAATCGGGGTGAGTTCCGGACCTCGGTCCTCGTCGTGGGCGGCGCGCGTTCGGTGCGGTTGATGGTCGAGACGTTCGAACGCAACTCGACGGACGGGTACCACGTCGCCGGTGTCTGCGTTCCCCGGTACTCGGGAATCGCCGGCGATCACATGGAGGTCGCGGGCAAGCGAATTCCCGTCTATGGGGACGAGCACTCGATCGTGGACGCGCTCCGAGCGTCCGGTTCCGACACCGTCGCGGTCGCCGCGACCGAGACACTGGGCCCCGACGGCATCCGCGACCTGCTGTGGGAGATGGATCCGCACGACGCCGACCTGGTGGTCGCCACCGGAGTCGTGGATGTCTCGGCGCCTCGGCTGGAGATGCGCCCGGTCGCCGGACTACCGCTCATCCACGTGGAGAAGCCCAGCTACCACGGTGCGAAGCGCAGCGGCAAGCGCGCGTTCGATCTGGTCTTCGCGTCGACCGCGTTGCTCGTGCTGGCCCCGGTGTTCGCGCTCGTCGCGCTGGCCGTGAAGCTGGACAGCAAGGGACCGGTCTTCTATCGCTCGGAGCGGATCGGGCTCGACGGAAAACCGTTCGGAATGATCAAGTTCCGGTCGATGGTGACCGGAGCCGACCGGCAAGTCGCGGCGTTGATGAAGAACAACGAGGGCGCGGGCCTGCTGTTCAAGATGCGTGAGGACCCGCGGGTCACCCGGGTCGGAAAATTCCTCCGGCGCTACAGCATCGACGAGCTGCCGCAGTTCATCAATGTCGTTCGACGCGAGATGAGTGTCGTGGGTCCGCGTCCGCCCTTGCGGCGAGAGGTCGAGAACTACGACGGTCGCGTCCAGCGCCGGCTTCTCGTGCGGCCGGGTGTCACCGGGTTGTGGCAGGTCAGCGGACGCTCCGACCTGTCGTGGGACGAGTCCGTGCGTCTGGATCTGTCCTACGTCGAGAACTGGTCGATGGTGAGCGATGTCCTGATCATCGCGCGGACCGTCAAGGCGGTCGTCGCGAGCGACGGCGCGTACTAGCCCACCGCATCCCTCGAGAACGAAACAGAAAGAGTCGGGTATCTGCCATGACTTGTCGTATCGCCGTGTTCGGAACCGGCTATCTGGGTGCCACTCACGCCGCGTGCATGGCCGAATTGGGCCACCAGGTACTGGGTGTCGACGTCGACGCCGGTAAGCTCGCGAAGCTCGAAGCCGGTCAGGTTCCGTTCTTCGAACCCGGCCTCGAGGAGGTCCTCGCGCGCAACATCGCGGCCGGGCGGCTTCGGTTCACCTCGTCGTACGCCGAGGCCGCGGAGTTCGCCGACGTGCACTTCATCGGTGTCGGAACACCCCAGAAGAAGGGGGAATTCGCGGCCGATCTGACCTATGTCGATTCGGTGATCGAACAGCTGGCGCCGTTGCTCACCGAGCCGGCCGTCATCTTCGGGAAGTCCACGGTCCCGGTCGGCACCGCCGAACGACTGCGAGCGCGGGCACGTCAGCTCGCTCCGGCCGGCGACGATGTCGATCTCGCATGGAACCCGGAGTTCCTGCGGGAAGGCTATGCGGTACAGGACACTCTGCATCCGGACCGCGTGGTCCTGGGCGTCGGCGCTGTGCGTCCCGGGAGGGCACTCGAGGTCGCCAAGGAGGTGTACGCGCAGCTCCTGGACGAGGACATCCCGTTCATCGTGACCGACCTGGCGACGGCAGAGCTGGTCAAGACGTCGGCGAATGCGTTTCTGGCGACGAAGATCTCGTTCATCAACGCGATGGCGGAGGTGTGCGAGGCGTCCGGTGCCGACGTCACCGTCCTCGCCGACGCGATCGGGCACGATGCCCGGATCGGGCGCCGATTCCTCAATGCGGGAATCGGTTTCGGTGGAGGATGTCTCCCGAAGGACATCCGAGCCTTCATGGCCCGAGCCGGTGAGCTCGGAGCCGACCAGGCCCTCACGTTCCTGCGCGAGGTCGACAACATCAACATGCGACGCCGCGGTCGCATGGTGGAACTCGCCCGGGAAGCGGCGGGAGGCTCGCTGCTCGGCGCACGGATCTCGGTGCTTGGCGCCGCGTTCAAGCCGGATTCCGACGACGTACGGGATTCGCCCGCCCTCAATGTCGCCGGGCAGATCCAGCTGCAGGGCGCTGCCGTCACCGTGTTCGACCCGCAGGCGATGGACAACTCGCGACGCCTGTTCCCGACCCTGAACTACGCGACGAGCACCATGGAGGCGTGTGCCGGCGCGGACGTGGTGCTGGTTCTCACGGAGTGGAGGGAGTTCCGTGAGCTGAACCCCGACGTGGTCGCGTCCGTGGTGCGCCGAAAGGTCGTTCTGGACGGCCGCAACTGCCTCGACGTCGACAGGTGGCGTCGTGCGGGCTGGCAGTACCGCGGACTCGGCCGGGCCGTCTCGGAAGCCGTCGTCGGCTGACCGTCACCGCGATCCGAAGGAAGGAAGTCCCGTGCGTCTGAGCCGTCGGCAGGCCATCTCCGGTACAGCGCTGACCGCTGCTGTTGCCGCGATCGCGACTGTCCCGACATGCTCTCGTACATTCCGGGACGATGACGCCGCCGTCGTGCGTCCGCTACCGGTCGAACCGGACGACATCGCCGAGCTCGGTATCGCCGGGGACGGAGAGACCGACGACACCGATGCCATCAACGAGGCGCTGCGCTCGACGAGTTCGCTGGTCCTTCCCGCGGGGCGGTTCCGGGTGGCGGGGACCGTCGTGGTGCCTGCCGGACGGCAACTTGCCGGAAGCTGGTCGTTTGCCTACACCGGGGTGCCGCAGGAGGGAACCCGTCTCATCGCCACCGGGGACGGACGCACCGATCCCGTGGTGCGGCTCCGGGAGGGTGCCGGCCTGCTGTCCCTCGCGGTCCGCGGGACCGAGCACGAAGCCCGGCACGAGGGCGTCGTGCTGGAGGGCAGGAACCTCGTCCGCGACGTCAACATCCTGCACTGCCGTACCGGGATCGACTGCGGCTATTCCGGGGTCAACCGGATCGAGTGCTGCAACGTCCACGACAACGCGGAATACGGGATCGCCAGGTGCGTCGATTCGATCGTCTCGCTCAACTACGTCAACGTGAACGGCACCGGCGGAATCCACCTGCCGCCGGGAGCGAACGACAACATCGTCACGCAGAACAAGGTGGAGTGGAATCTGGGCTACGGCATCCACGCGGAAGGTGCGAAGCACAACATTCTGTCCGGCAACAACATCGATCGGAACGGCCGATCCGGGATCCGGCTGTCCGGCTGCGAGCGGACGGTCGTGACCGCGAACGTTCTGCGGCGCAACGGCGCACGCTCGGAGGGGATCGCCGGCGACGATACGCACATCCACTCCACCGGCGGCACTGCAACATTGGTTCTGGGCAACGTGACGCACTCGGGCCCGAACGACGACGGCCAGGGATACGACTCTCCCGCTGCGTGCCTCGTCGCGGATCCGGAATCGACCGGCATCGTCGTCGGCAACGACCTGACCGGTCACACCGGTCCGGGCGGCGACGGCAC
>Ga0182740_1000691_pt1 | contig 30583 bp, 28 predicted proteins | sample eDN5th37CKraftBY_FD_128872 | JGI IMG/M metagenome (GOLD analysis project Ga0182740, IMG submission 128872) | Enriched backyard soil microbial communities from Emeryville, California, USA - eDNA 5th pass 37_C Kraft BY (version 2) (version 2) | ecosystem: Environmental > Terrestrial > Soil >...
CCCATGGCCCCCAGCGTGGCCGCCTGCGCGTTTGACGTCAGGTACGCGCTGGCGCCGAACGCCAGAACCGGGATCATCAGATTGGCCCGGTCGATGATGATCCCCAGCGCCCTGTACGAACTTTCGAAAATCCCGTCGAGCAGCGCGGTGCGTTCACGCGACAGCGAGGCAAAGGCCAGCCCGAATAGCAGCGTGGCCACCAGAATCCCCAGCGTGTGGCCTTGCGCCAACACGCGAAAAAAATTGTCGGGCAGCAGATCGCGCATCACGCTTTCGCGCCGAGACGCGCCGCCGTCCAGTGCTGCCTGCCCGTCCTGCTGCGCCAGCAGGCTGACGCTGTCCTCGGACAGCGCGCTGCCTTGCCGCCAGACCAGTTCGCCTAGCTGGGCATGTTCCTGCGCGCTCAGATGCTTGCCAGGCATGACTACGGCTCCGAGCATGGTCCCAACCACCGCGCCCCCCGCCACCAGCGCGACCGCCAAAGCCAAGGTCAGCGAGATACGCTTCCCGGGTTGAGGTAGATCCAGGACCTGACGCAGTCCGAAAAAAATAGCCACCACGAGCAATGGCATGGCGGCCATGTTCACCACCACCAGGTAGAGTTTTCCGATCAGATACGCGGCGTGTCCCAAGGGTTGGGCCATCACTCCCGCCAATGCGCCCGTTGCCATGCAGAAGGCCAGCAAGGCGGTGCTGCCGGAGAGTCTGTTCAAGGTGCTCATGTGGGCACGTTCCAGCCGCGCGCGAGCGCATAGCGGACGGTTGCGAGCGCCAGCTCCTGGGTGCTGTCGATCAGCGGCATGGGCGCGCGCGGAATTCCGCGCGCGGCCAAGGGGATTTCCGTGCACCCCATCACGGCCACGCGCGCGCCGGCGGCTTCAAGCATTTGCAGCGCCTCCCCCAACAAAGCTGCCGCGGCCGGCATGTCTCCCGCCTTGACCCGCGCGATGCTGTCAGTGATGCATGCCTGCGCCCCGCCGTCCGGCACCAGGAAGTCCATTCCGCGTTCGCGCAAACTCGCCTGGTAGAACCCGGAGACGAGGGTGCCGCGTGTCGCCAGCACCGCGACCTTCCCGGCGCAGCGCGGCACGGCATCGGCGCACACCTCGCCGATATGCAACATGGGCGCCGCGCTGCGCCGTCGCATCTGCTCGTACCAGTGATGTGCCGAATTGCAGGGCACAACCAGCAAGCCAATGCCATTGCGATTGAGCAGATCGACGCCGGCACACAGCGCCGGCAGCGGATCGAGTCCGTTTCCCAGAATGGCGGAGGAACGATCTGGCGTATGCGGCAGGTTCGCCACCATCATGGGCAGATGATCCTGGTCGCGTTCTCCCCGCGTCAGGCTCACGATGCGGCTCATGAAATCCACGGTCGCCAATGGCCCCATCCCTCCCAGCACCCCGATCATTGTCATGGCGGCCTCCTATACCCGCAGCGGCCGTGGACATATGACGGACACTGCCGCCGAGTTGCCAATCACCAGGATCAGCGTGCGCAGCATGTCGCACAGCGGATCGATCGCCAGGAACAGGATGAAGGCCGCCTCGAACGGCAACCCCAGGTACGCGCAGGTAATGCCGATCAGCGACACAGTCACGAGTCCGGTCATGCCCGCCGATGCGAATCCGGCCAATACCGACACCAGCAGCACCGTGGCCACCTCGGCCACGCCCAATGGGCGTCCATACAGCTGCGCGATGAACAGCGTCGCGCACACGTAATAAACCATTGGCCCTACCCGTAGCAGCGACACGGCCAGCGGCACCAGCAATTCGACCCGCGACCGCGCGAATCCGAGCTTGTCCGCCAGGCTTTCGATCATGCTCGGCATGCAGGCCGCGCTGTTCCGCGTCGCCAGCGCCAGGGCGAACGGCGCCCGCAAGGCCTCCAGCGTGACCGCCAAGGGCTGGTTCGATCGCTTCCAGATGACCACCACTGCCAGGGACAGCAACAAGACCGCCACGGCAAAAAAGGCCAGCACGAATTGCGTCATTGCCTGCAGAGGCTCGATGCCCGATTTGGCCATCTGCGAAGCGCTCATGCAGAACAGGATCAGCGGCAGGGGCAGGCTGAGCCAATGCATCAGCTTCTGGCAAGCGCAATAGACCGTTTCCAGCACCTGGCTCAGGCCTACGGAAATTCGCTCCGGCACATACCCCACGGCAATGCCGAACAGCAGGGCGAATACCAGCGATTTCAAGGCATCGCCGCTCGCCAGCGCGGCAAAGATGTTGGTCGGCACCAGGCTGCCGAGCAGGTCGGCAAGAGTCAGCGTCTTGGCCGGAACATCGGCGCCGTACAGGTTCATCACGGTGACGCTGGAGGTCGAATCGCTACCCACGATAAGCCCGAAAGCCTGCAGCGTCGCGCTGGACAGATCGGCCCCGGGATTCATGACGAGCAGGACGGCCGCGCCCACCAGCGCCACCAACGCGGCCGTGCCGGCAAACACCGCCAACACACGCAGGAACAGCCGTGAAGCGCCACCATCCCGGAACAGGCGTTGCAGGCTGAATATCACCGCCGATATCATGAACGGCAAGGTCGTCATTTTCAGGAAATCGACATACACCTCGCCGATCAAAGAAAGGCTGCGGGAGAATGCGGGCATGTACAGGCCGGCAAGGCCGCCCAGCACCAGGCTTCCCAGCACCAGCCAGGGATTGAGCACGATCGCGTAGAGTCGTTTCAGGGTCATGGTGATCGAACTTTCGCCCGCCTCAGTGATTGGTGGCCTGCAAGACCACGTTGACGTCGAACCGCTCGCTACGATCGGCCAGGTACAGGTTTATGAAGCCCAGCAACGCCTGATCCGAGGCGTTGACGGCCATGCCCAAGGTGTCTTCCAGATCCTGCAACGTCACTACCCTCAATCGCAGCGAGGCGGTTGGATCGACCTTCAGCACGCGCTTGACCTCGAATTCGTCTCGATAGGCTGCGGTGACCTCCCCGCTGTCCAACGCGGCCAGCACGGCCGGCCATGTGGGGTACTGACGCACATCCGCTTGGGGAAAATTGGCGACCACGTAGTCGGCATAGGATGAGTTGGCCACCACGCCGATGGTGCCGGTGTATGCGCGGATTACCTCCGGCACCGAACGGCCGCGCGCCAGTTGGGCAAACTTGACGCGGTTCAGCAGCAGGGCGCGCTTGAGTGACAGATACGGCGCACTGAAGCTGACGACCCGTGCACGCGACAGCGTGCGCGACAGTTTGCTGATGGCGAGGTCCGCCTGTCCTTCGGCCAACAGCGTCACCACGCCATCGAAGGTCTGGGCCTGACGGTTGAAACGTACCCGTACCCCCAGCTTCTGCGCGATCTCCCGAGCAAAATCCACGTCAAACCCGCTCAGCTTGCCGTTCTTTTCTTCGAAGAACGGAGGCTGGTCCACGCCCAGCAAGGCGACCACCAGCTCGCCCCGATTGATGATCCGGGCAAATTCAGGCGCGAGCAGCGCGCCATTTTCCATGCGGACCACGCCGGTCTGCGCCTGCGCTGGCGCGCTGCCAGGCAATGTCACCGCCCAGGCAAGCAGCGCCAGAGCGGCAAGACGGACGGGCCGGGAAAGAAGTTTCAGTACCTGCTGCATGCAACGCTCCGGCCTGTCAGTGGCCAAAAGAAGAATCCAGGAAATTCAGTCATGGCGATCCGCCCTTGGCGCCGCGCCATCGCCTTCGCCCGTCGCGGGCGCGGTGACGGCGATTCCAGGCGGCGCGGCGGATGGCTCCGACAAGCGGGCTCCGATCTGGAAACCGAGCAGGAACAGCAGCACACAGAGCAGGCCGACGCACGCCAACGTGACGGTCAACATGCGGGGAGTCAGCGAAAATACGTAAGCCATGCGTTCATATCCTCAGGGAACCGTTGTGGTGATCTGCGCAGGCGCGGTGATCCGGATTACTCCGCCCCACGCGCACATCAGCATCGACGCGTCCTGCAAGGCGGGTTTGCCGCCGATCAGGACAGTGGGCGAGCCGGGCAGCCAAGGCGCAGGCGTCGCGGGCATGCAGGGCATGGGCGTCAGCGCGCCCAACGCCGCCGCAGTGGCTGCCGCAACGGCGGGATTGCCCAAGCAACTGCACATGCCGAAAGGCGCCACATTGACCACAGGCGCGTGGTCCATAATGGTGGCAGCCGGCAATGCGCCGGCCAGCACGCCGGCCGGGATCACATTCAATACCGATGGCGCCGCGCCAAAGCTGCACATCAGGGCCGCGCCTGTCGCCACTTGCAAGGCCATCACTACCCCCTGACCCACTTTTCCAACCGAGCGCCGAGGCTGGGCGGAACCGGCTCGGCGCCGGTCTCCGCCACAAGACGCCAAGGCTGCGCGGGCACGCCATTGACGTAGCGTCGTTCGGCTTGCAAAGCGCCATCCGGCCCATAACGGACGCAGACGCCATGCAGGACGCCCGCGCGGTATGGCAACACGGCCAGCAACGCGCCATCCGGCGAGTACTCGCGCGTATCGCCTTCCAATGTTCCTGACTGGTAGGTCTCGCGTCGGACCACTACCTTGTCTTGCAGGTGCTCGGACACGCCATCCAACTTGCCCATCCGGTAGGTCTGACGCAGCGCCTCCAAGCCGGATGGCGCATACAACACGCATACGCCATGCGGAATTCCTTGGTGAAAGTGCTGGCTCGACGCCAGCTTTCCGTCGCGGTAGGACAGCACTTCGCCGTGAAGCTTGCCATCCACATAAGGAGCGTCGCGCAGCAACGCGCCTTGCTCGTCGTACACCCGCAACGCACCGGCCAAGCGGCCTTGCTGGAGCTCTGCCTGCAGCAGCACGTCGCCGCCGGCCCCGTACCGGGTCAATGGACCATGTGCCAACCCTCCCATCCAGGTGCTGCTCGCCTGGAGCCGGCCGGCCTCATCCCGCTCTTCCACGAGCTGGGCGTCAGGCGAGGAGGTATCGGGGATATGCATGGCGCGCCTCAGTTGATCTTGACCAGACCGCCCTTGAGCGCCAACAGGCCGCCACCTTCGACAGTCTGCATCGCTGTTGCCTTGTGCTCGATCGTCAGCGCCTTGTTGCTGAGCGTGGTCGCGGCTTGCGCCGTCAGCGTGGACCGGCTTTTTATGCTGATCGACCCCGTGACGTCGATGACAAGATTGCCGCTGACTGTGAGCGTATAGTTGCCGGCAACATCCTGGGTGTACGCCGCCCGGTTGGCGTGCGTTTCATCACCGCCCACCTCGACGCTGCGGGTTCCTTGCACCCGATGCGATTCCTTGCCGTTTTGCACGTCGATGCGGCGGTCGCCCTGCTTGACGACGCGGCTTTCGCTGCCGCCGATCTCCGTTGCGAGCGCGTCCTCGATGGCAACCCGCATATCCTTTTGAGCGTGCAGGTACAGTTCCTCCGCATCCCGCTTGTCTTCCATGCGGATTTCATTGCCTGCCACGCCGCGCTTGGACGAACGCGATCGCATTACGCTCTGCGTTTGCTCGGCCGGCAGCTGCACCGGCAGGGTCTGCTGCTTGTTGTAGACCGTGCCCGTCACCAGCGGCCGGTCCGGATCGCCATCGACGTAGCTCACCACCACCTCCTGGCCGACCCTGGGCAGGAACCAATGTCCCCACCCCTGCCCCGCCAGGGTCTGCGACACCCGGACCCAGCAGGAACTGTCCTGATCGCGCGCGGGCCCGTCGTCCCAATGGAACTTCAGCTTTACCCGCCCATGCGCGTCGGTCCAGATTTCTTCGCCCGCCAACCCCACCACCTGGGCGGTGTGCGTGCCCGTAACCGAGGGATGGGGCGTATTGGGCCTGGGGCGGAATGGCACGGCCTCCGGCTGCACCTCGAAGCGGTTCCGGTACCCGTCCTGGGTGGCGTCGTGCATGACTGCCCGCAGGACATACGACACATTCAGCGCGCTGTCTGGATGCCCGGCCAGTTCGAACCGCGACCCCGGCGACAAGCCGTAGCATCCGCTCTCGCCACTGCCCACCTGGCCATCCGCCTGTTGCGCCGCCAGCCTGATCGCGGCCTTGCGGTCGCCGTCGGCGGCATCGGCGTACTTGCCCGGATACACGTAGTGCCGGGCGCCAGGCAACAGCGCCGGCTTGCGGGATGCGGCAAGCGTAGTGGTCGCGGTCAGATAGTCGTAGTCGGCCAGCACGTGGCCCGGCGCCACGATGCCATGCGCCATCTCGAAAGATTGCACCCGGTCCGGGTCGGGCGCGGTGTCCTCGTCCAGCGCGCATTGGAGGCAGGCGGCATGCGCGTTCACGGGGTGCGCCGCCGGGCTGTCGGCCAATACCATGGTGTGCTTGCCGTCCGCCGCGTCGAAGAAATAGAAAATGCCCTCCTCTTCCATCAGGCGCGAGACGAAGTCGAACGGGCTTTCGTCGTACTGCACGCAATAGGGACGCTTCGGATAGGCGCCTGTTCCGAGGCGGGACTCGAAGGCCACCTCATAGCGTCCCAACACTTCCTTGATGATCTCCGGCGCGGTCTTGTTCTGGTGGATTACCCGGTCCCGCCCCAGCGTCAGCAACCATAGGCGCGGCTGCAGTTCGGCCATGTAGTAAGCATGTCCGCGGTCCGCGCCCAAGTGCACGAAGCGTGTCACTATTCCATTGAGATAGCGCGGCCGCAGGCGCGGGCGCTGCAATGTCACCGTGACCGCTTTCCCGACTATGGCCCGGGCATCCAGCGCCTTGTTGGCCGACCGCATCCTGAGATCGAATCGGAACAGCTCCGACATCGCCTCCCGGCCGCTGAAGGCATCCAGCAGCAAGGCGTCCTTGCCAAACGGGGTGGATACCGAGGCGAACCAATTGGCTTGGGTCAGGTCCGCGGCCATGGGGCTACCCCGCCTCCGCGTCGTGGAACCGGAATTCGATTGCACCGGCCGGCGTCAGGCCCATATGGACGCCGCCAAACGGCGCCGCCACGGAAATGCGCTCCAGGACTTGGCGGGCCAACTCCGGCAGCACGGCCTGGGTCAGGATGTGATCCACATTACGCGCTCCGCTGTCCACTTCCTTGCAACGCGCCGCGATCGACTGGGCCACGGCGTCGTCCCAGCCCATACGCGCATGGTGATTGCGTTCGAAGCGCCTGGCCAGGCGCCCAAGCTTCAGGTTGACGATGGCATTGATCTGACTATCGCCTAAAGGGTAGTAGGGCACCATCACCAGCCGACCCAGGAATGCCGGGCTGAACTGGCGCAGCAAGGGCGGACGCAGGCGTTCGATAAGCGCCTCCGGCGAAGGCCGCGCCCCGCCCCTGCACGCGTCGGTGATCACATCCTGCGACGCGTTCGACGTCAACAGGATCAAGGTGTTCTTGAAGTCGATCGATACGCCCTCGCCGTCCTCCATCGTCCCTTTGTCGAAGACCTGGAAAAACAGTTCCAGCACGTCGGGATGGGCCTTCTCCATTTCGTCCAGCAGCACGACGCTGTAGGGTCGGCGGCGCACCGCTTCGGTCAATACGCCTCCTCGGCCGTATCCCACATACCCGGGCGGCGCGCCTTTCAGGCCGGACACGCTATGCGCTTCCTGGAACTCCGACATGTTGATGGTGATCATGTTGCGTTCGCCGCCGTACAAGGTATCGGCCAGCGCGCAAGCGGTTTCGGTCTTTCCGACGCCGCTGGGGCCCAGCAGCAGGAACACTCCCACTGGCTTGCCCGGATCGTCCAGATCCGCCCGGAAGGTGCGGATGCGCCGGGCGATGGCGTCCAAGGCCTCATCCTGGCCCACGATGCGCCCCGACAGCCTGTCCTGCAGGTACAGCACGGTATGCAGTTCGTCCGCCAGCATCCGGCCCACCGGTATGCCCGTCCAGCCGGAGATCACTTTCGCCACCACCGAAGAGTCCACGCAAACCGGCACGATGGGCTCGTCGTTCTGCACCGCCTCCAGGCCTTTTTCGAGGCGGGTCAGATTGGCGGTAAGCGCGCTCAGATCCTCCTCATCCGCAGCCCTTTCACCGTTTTCGACGCGGTCCGCGATCCGCCGGCGCCAGGTCAGGATTTCTGCGACCGCGCCTCGCTCGGCCGCCAGCTTTTCTCCCAACCGCCGATGCTGTTCTCGCTGTTCTTCGATCTGGCGCTGCGTCGCGGCGATCGCGTCCTCACGGTCTGCACCGGTTGCGGCCTCGTGACGCTGGATGCGAAGCTGGTTTTCGGCCGCCTCGATCGCGCGGCCCAAGGCCTCGATTTCCTCGGGTTCGGCGCTCTGGCCGATCGCCACCCTGGCGCATGCCGTATCCAGGACGCTGATCGCCTTGTCCGGCAGCTGCCTCCCGGAGATGTACCGATGCGACAGCTTCACGGCATCCCGGACCGCGGTGTCCAGGATCTCTACACCGTGATGAGCCTGCAACCGTTGCACCATGCCGCGCAGCATTTCCACGGCGGCGGCCTCCGACGGTTCTTCCACTTTGACGACCTGGAAGCGCCTGGCCAACGCGGGATCCCGCTCGACGTAGCGCTTGTACTCGGCCCACGTCGTGGCGGCGATGGTGCGCAATTCGCCACGCGCGAGAGCGGGCTTGAGCAGATTGGCGGCGTCGCCCTGCCCTTCGCTGCCGCCGGCGCCGATCAACTGGTGCGCCTCGTCGATGAACAGGATAATCGGCGTCGGCGAGGCCTTCACCTCGCCGATCACCGACTTCAGACGGTTCTCGAATTCGCCGCGCACGCCGGCCCCCGCCTGCAGCAGCGCGAGATCCAGCGACCGGACCGATACATTGCGCAATGCCGGCGGCACATCGCCCAACACGATACGCTGCGCGAAGCCCTCGACCACGGCGGTCTTGCCCACGCCTGCCTCGCCGGTCAGGATCGGATTGTTTTGCCGACGGCGCAGCAATACGTCGATCAGCTGGCGGATCTCCGCGTCCCGGCCCCGCACCGGATCGATCGCGCCTGCGCTCGCCAGCGCCGTCAGGTCCACCGTGTACAGCTCCAGCGCGGATTGGCGCGCCGCGGGCAGGCTTGGCGTCGGCATCCCTGGCGCGCCATCGGCGCGCAAGGGATCGGCCCCCGTCTCGGCGCGCGCTGCCGGATCGCCCGCATCTTCGGCGCTGTTGGCCAGTATCGACGGCAATGCCTGCCTCAAGGCGGTGCGAGAGATATTCAACAGCCCCGGGGCGGACTCCAGCAGCAGGCCGCGCAGGCTATCAACCTCCAGCAGAGCCAGCAGTAGCGTCCCGGATCGGATCTGTTGCTGCCCCAGCAGCATGGAACTGAGCAGCCATGCCTCCTGGAACAAGGGAGAGAAGTTCGGCGATAGCGCCGGTGTACGGCCGTTGCCGCGCTTGAAATGGTCTTGCGCGCGTTGCAGCTGCGCCGACACCTCTTCCGCCCGGATCTGAAAATGAGACAACACCGCATTCCAATCCGGCGCGCCGGTATCCAGCAGCGTCAGCAGCAGATGCTCGACATCCACGTTGTAGTGCGTCTGGCGCACGCACTGCTGCGCCGCCAGTTCCATCGCGTGCTTGCAGACCGGGTTAAGCCGGGACAGCAGCGTACGGATGTCTATATCCATGCCGAGTTGCCTTATATGCGGTTAGCTGAGGAGGAAGAAAGCGCCACGCGGGCCGCCAGGCGGACCGGCGTGGGAGTGCGGTTCTGCGGTGACGCGGTCGCCCAACTGGTCCACCCCAGCCGGGCTGCCGCAGTGCCGCCCAATGCGCATGCGCCAGCGCGTGGCCGGGCATGCAGCACGAAATCGACGTTGAGATCGCGCCGGACGTGGCAGCGGATCAACCACAGCGCCAGGTCATGGTCATCTCCTCCGGGCAACAGACCATCGAACCGCGCGGGTTCCAGGTCCAGGAACTCGATGCGGATACCGGCGGCCTGATCCCACACCCGGCGGCCCAGCGCGCGCGAGGCATCCAGCGCCAGCCCTTGGCCACCCAGCCGCGAATAGTCCTGCGGGTCCAGCGACCGCCATTGACCGACGAACTGCTGGCCCCGCACGTTCAAGCCCAGCCGGTCCGCCAACAGTGCCAGCAGGCCAGTCATCGGCCGCGTCGCTCCTCCCAGGAGTCCGGCGTGCCTGATCCACAGGCGCTGGCCGCGCGGGCCCGCCTGGCCGCGGGCATAACCCAGGTCGCTGAGCGCGTCCAGGCAGCCCACCAGCGCGGACGCCTGCGGCGCGGACGCATTGAGGCCCAGCGCGTGCTTCTTGCGGCCACGGTAGAAGAATGACAGGAACCGGTGATTGAAGATGTCCAGGAAGTCAGCGGTCGCATGATCGCGCGCCGCCCGGCGCTGCAGCACCAGTTCGGTGTAAGCCAGGGGCAACGGACTGCTCGCACCCGCGAGCGTCATCACGGGCGTGCTCAGGGCGTACCGGGTGTGGGGCGTCTGGGCCCAGCGCCCGGCCTCCAGCTTCTGGGTCACGGCGCGTACGTCGCTGGCCTCGAACGCGACCGACACATGGCCGTGCAGGCGCACCCCTTCCCCATCCCCATTTCCTTTTCCAAGAGGCGCCGCCGACGGTGTCGCCCGTTCCAATAGCGCAATCGCCTGGAACAGGTTGTAGCGGTGCGGGCGGGATAGAAGGCGCGCGATCATAGCGACTGCTGATAGCCCGTCATGGGCTGCCATTGTTTCCACGTTTCTTCGCCGCGGCGAACCACCAGCCGCACGAACGAATTGACCGACGTGTACATCGCGAAGAACCGCGCCAGCACGGCGCCCAGCAGCAACGGGGATCCCCCCACGAACGCGTCGGCATCGAACTCCACCGTGACCTCCGTTCCGTGGCAAAAGCCACGCCAGGCCTCGTAACCCACGTGCGCGGTGACGGGCCGGGAACTGACGCCCTTCAAACCGCGGATCAGGTCTTGCTCGCGCGAGTTGCCAGAGGCGAACAGCTGCAGGATCTGCTGCAGGCGCTTGTGTCCCGTCGCGGACTCCACCAGCGATTGCTGATTCAGCGTCAGCAACGACACAAGCCGCCACAGCGCGTCGCTCTCCAGGGGCGGATTGCGCTGCGCCGTGGGTTCGTACAGGCATTGCACCGATACGTTCTGTGCCACGCGCTCAAATACCATGCGGGCGCCCACCGGAACCTGCTCGGCCAGGCGGCGGTTGGTGCAAAGCAGGTTGGCGTACACCACCGGTTCGGTCGGCTGGCGCACCGAGTTGCGGGCATCCACGAAGCTCAGGAACATGTCGGTGCCGGTCACGCGGTCACGCAGGCTGTACTCCCTGCGCGCGGACCAGAACAAGGTCCCACGGGCAGCGTCCGCATGCTCGACCTCCGCATAGCTGGGCACCGGAATCGCGCGTTCGGCCGCCGGATCGGACAGGATCACGGACAAGACCGAATGCACTTCCGTCGTTTCGTCGCGACGCTTGTCCGCGACCAGGCGGTATTCATAATGGCTTTCATCTATCGTGACCGGTTCGCTCGTCTGCGCGTACAGGTTGATCACGGGCGTGCAGCCCAGGCGAAAATGCTGGGCGCCGATCGCTCCCAGTCCGCGGGCCTGCCTGTCCAGGTGCAGCGCGACCTCGCAACGGCGCCCCTTGAACGGCAGCCCCTGCGGCAGGTCGAGGTCAAAAAAATGAAACTTGCGCGGAAATGCAAAGTACTCCTGCATCAGGCCGTGCGCCGGCAAGCCATTCGGCGGTTGCGGCAACACACTCTCTTCAGGGGCATAGCCCACTTCCCGCCAAGCCGTCAGCGGCAACGGCACCACGCCGGCCCCTTCGGCATAAAGCGAAATCCCGGCCACGCCTGCCGCCAACAGTTCATACAACGGCATGGTCACCATCCAGTCGCCCTGCAGGTGTATGCGCAGCGAGCGGACTTCCAGTTCGGACAGTTCCACGCCCGAATCGCTTTCCAATTCCAGCCGCAAGGCCTGATCTTCGGAAAAGCCTGCACGCGCGATCCGCAAGGGCCACAACGTGGTGTCCCAGGCTGTCCGGAAGCGGCATAGCTCGCCCGCCTCTGTCCGAGCAGCCAGGCCGCTGTGCCGCGGTACGGGAAGTCCCGCCGTGACCTTGCCCTGGCTGCCGTCCAACGCAAGCTGCACCACTGTCATCGACGGGATGGGCTGCACCAGCGTCGGGCAGACGTTGTCCAGCATTGCGGCGGCGATCTGCGGGAACTCCTGGTCCAGGTCGCGATGTACCCGGGCAGCGAGAAATGCCGTCGCTTCGATCAGCCGTTCGGTATGCGGATCAGGCGACTCCGTGCCATGCAGCGCCAGCCTGGAGGCAACCTTGGGATAGCGCAACGCGAAGTCCGCTCCTTGGTTGCGCAGGTAGGAAAGTTCGCGCTTGTAGTACTGCAAAATACCGTCGGAGGTCAGGTCGGTCATGCGCCGCCTCCGGTCCCGCCCGGGGCGCCGGCCAGCAGCTCGAACGCCACATGGTTCACGGCGCCACCCACCATCATGTCCGCGCGGATATCCAGACGGCAGGGGCCGATGCCGTTCGCGGCCGGAGTCATGTCCACCGTTACGTTGGCCAGGCGGGGTTCATAGAGTTTGATGGCGTGCCTGATTACGGCGGCAACCGCCTCGCGATCCGCCGCCGAAACCGGCGAGCGCGCCGAATAGTCGGGCACCCCGTAATCGATAACCGTCGCCGCCGAACGAGAAAAGGCGTCGAAATCCAATCGCGACCGCGTCGCCAGCAAACGTTCCAGGTCTTTGGCCACCGCCAGCCGCTGCGCGTCGACGCCCGCCAGTTGCGACTCCGCATCTGCCGCCAGGCGGTCAAACAGGGGCACAGGCGAATAGAGAGTGTCAGTCGGCATGTTGCGGGCGTTCCTGTACGGGCATCGAAACCGTTCCCGCAGCTGCGGGGACGGTGCCCGGGCATTACTTCTTGGGTGAGGCGGTGGACTTGTTCGTCGCGAGGTCCCACCCGAACGATGCGGTGCCGGCCTTGTTGCCGGTGGCGGCCTGCTGGGTGTATTCCATGGATATCTTGCTGAAGCACAGCGTCACGTTGTCATTGCTGCCTCCGCCCATGCCCGTGCTGATCGTGGAGACCATCGCGTTGCTCAGCACGTACTTCACGTGCAGCAGGAATTTGCCGCTTTCGTTGCGGCCGACGAAAATCGTCGCATCACCCAGCTTGGCCCCGGACGCGCATGCGTTGTACAGCGCGGGCGTGGACTGGTCCGTCACCTTGGCAACGGTCAGCTCCGTGAAGCTGGGCCGCCCCAACGCCCGCTCGGTATTGGCCATGTCCATGGACATCGGCAAGCTCACGCCATGCGCGAGGGACTCGAGAATGATCGCGTCCGCATAGCCGTCGATGGTGGAATTGCCTTTGATGTTCTTGATCTGAAGCAGGATGGTATCCATGAGATTCCGTACTCGAAAAGGATTCGGATGAGGGGCGCCGCCGGTCGGCAGCGCCCAGTTCTGGGGATCAGGCCGCCGCAGCCGGCAGGTCCGCCACCAAACGGATGGATGCGGTCAACTCTTCCATCTGGAAGTGGGGCTTGATGAAGCAGGTGGCCCGGTAGGCGCCAGGCTTGCCGGGCACGTCCGTCACATCGACACGGGCCTCGCCCAGCGGATAGCTCGCTTTCTGCTCTTGCGACGCTGATGGGTTGATCAACACATAATCCGCGATCCAGTTGTTCAGGTAGTTCTCCACATCCGCCCGCGACTGGAAGCTGCCGACCTTGTCGCGCATCATCACCTTGATGTAATGCGCGAAGCGGGAGGCGGCCAGCACGAAGGGCAGGCGCGACGACAACTGCGCATTCGCATTGGCGGCGTCCTTGTTGTAGACCTTGGGCTTATTTGCCGTCTGGCTGCCGAAGAACGTTGCCTGGTTCGAACCCTTGGCATTCACAAAAGCAATGAAGCCCAGGTCGCTCAGTTCCTTTTCACGGCGATCCGTGATCGTCACTTCAGTCGGACACTTCAGCGCGATGTCCCCTTCGTCGGTCTTGTAGGCATGCGCGGCGATGCCATCGACCTTGCCGCCGCCTTCCACGCCCCGGATCGCGGTGGCCCAGCTGTACTTGGCGAACGCATCCGTGATCCGCAAGCCCAGCTGATAAGCGGAATTCGCCCACAGGTACTTGCTGTGATCGGAGCCGTCCACGTCCTCTTCGAAATTGAACGTATCGACCGGCTTGGTCTTGGCGCCGTAGGGCAGGCGCGCCGCATAGGACGGCAACACCAGCGCCACATAGCGCGAATCCTCTGATTCGCGAAAGCTGCGCCACATGGCGAGTTCGGCGCTCTCGAACACCTTGGAAAGATCGCGGGTGACGCCCAGGTCGGTATAGGACTTCAAGTCGAAAAGACTGGGCGCGGCGGAAGCGATGAACGGCGCATGCGCGGCCGCAGCCACCTTGGAGATGCGCTCAAGCAACGCCAGATCCTGCGGATGGCGGCCAAACGCGTAATCGCCGATCAACGCCGAATAGGGACTGCCGCCGAACGTGCCGTACTCGTCTTCGTAGACCTTTTTGAAGAGCAGGCTCATGTCATGGTCGACAGCCGATTCCAGGTCTTTCAACAGCTCTTTCTTCTTGACGTTCAACAGGCGCAGCTTCAGCCGCGAGCTCGTCTCGGTGCCATAGACCATGTCGTGCAGGCCCGTCCACGACGCCTCCAGCGCCTGGAATTCCGGAGCATGCATGATTGCATTCAACTGATCCGTCAGCAGGCGGTCGATTTCCGCCACCCGCTCATTGATCATCGCCACCACCGACTTGTCAGGGCTGGTGCGCATGCCTTCGTCCAATATTTGGGACGCCAGTTGTCCCAGCAACTTCTTGGCATAGGAGTTCTGCGACGGCTCCACCGCCATGTTGCCTTCCTGCACGATGCGGTCCAGCAGGCTGAGTTCCTCCGCCTGCGCCGCTTCCTGCGTTGCATTACCGCCAACTGCCGCCGTATCGGCCGTCTGTTTGCTTGCCATGTTCGCCACCCTGAGGTTGAAATTGCCCGCTGGCACAATCGGTGCCGGGCTCGCGTTACGCCGCCGGCGCCGGCTCTGCCGGCTCAGCCGAGCCGCCCGCCTGGGCCTCGCTCTTGACGGCCTTTAGCTCTTCGGTGCTGCGCACGATGCGCTCCAGGATGGAGTCCAGCTCATCGTTGCCGTCCAGCTTGGCCAACAAGTCGCGCAGCTGATGGCGCGCCTCCAGCAGCTTGGACAGCCGCGGCACTTGTTCAACCAGGGATTCAGGGTGGAAATCCGCGAACTTCTCGAAGTTCAGCTCGATGCGCAGATTGCCTTCTCCCTTGGCAGTGTCTGCCACGGACAGATCCAGGCGCGGCCGGATCTTGCCCATGATCTCGTCGAAATTGTCTCGATCGATCTCGACGAAGCGGCGTTCTTTCAGCTTCGGCAGCGGGGTGGCTGGCTGACCCGACAAGTCGGCCAGCACCCCCACCACCATCGGCAACTCGCGCTTCTCGATCGCATCGCCGGTTTCAACGTCATACGTGATCTGCACCCGCGGCGGGCGGTTTCTACCCACCCATTTCTGCAAGCTATTGGACATGACCCTCTCCGAAGGAACCGTATTCGTACGGCGCGCAGCGAGCGCTGCGCGCTTTGCAGGTGCGAACAATAGCGCTGGCCCTAGGGAGACACATCGGACTTTAGTCGTAGTGTTTTGAAATTTTCCGAAATTTCAATACTGCGTATGGATGAGAAAAGTTGTAATACCGCCTTCTTAAATCTCTGGCGCCGCGCGTCAACTTGTCGACGCCGAGGTGCGCGTGCGTGCCAGGAAATTCTGCCTGCGCGTCTGTGCCAGGAAATTCTCCCTGGGGCCGTTCAACGAGGACGCGGGCTTCGCCGCCATCCACTTGATCTGCTCGATGACCTCCTTGGGGTCGCCCGTCTCGGAGACAAAATCATTGGGTCCGGGAGCCGCGGCCGCAGCCGCACCATCACGCCGGGTCATGAGCAGGCACGAGCGCGCCATGCCCATATCCCTAGCAGGCAATCCGCGCCGCAATGCGGCGATATGGTCGGCCGACAGGAATTCCCCACGACACACCAGCTGGCGGCATTCGGCCACGAGCAGACCTACGGTCGCGGCGTAGCAGACTTTCGCCACGTTCTTTATTTCGTGGACGGTCGCATTTTCCGGCGAGCGCCTGTACTCATAGAAGGTTGAAACGTACTTTCGGGTACCCACCCGGGAGGAAAAATCCTTTCGGCCGGGCTTGTCCATCCAGGCAAGCAAATCCCTGAGATCTCTCGCGCAAATCAATATGGACGCGCCGGGCTCAAGCCGCGACACCGCCGTGCTGCAACCCACCTCCAGACTCACCCTGGGGACATGCTGCTCCAGCATCCCCGGGTTGCGCCGGACCAGGCGCGTCTCTTCCGCATCCAATAGCTTCTTACCCAGAATCCGAACCATGAGCCACCTCCTCCTGTGCGCTGCCCGTGGCAGCAAGCCCGCAGGATAGCGATCCGTTTGCGGCCGCGCATGGGACTTTGGTCTTACTGGCCGACGAAGTTTGGGGCGGCAAGCACGCCCGGCCGGCGCCCGGGTGAAACTTTTTTCCTTAATCGGGCGGTAACCCGCCCTGAACGAAAGAACATTCTCCCGGAACGTTTGTATTATGGAATCGCCATAAGCCAATGGCCGCGATGACTAATGTTGGCAAGCCATGTCCGAAAAAATCCGCCGCTATCCTTCCCTTTCCCATTGGGGCGCATTCACTGCGGTCGTCGCGGACGGCCGCCTCGTCGATTGTGAACCCTTTGCCCGCGACAGCGCCCCGTCGGACATCCTGCGGTCCATGCCGGCCATGGTGCATTCGCCGCTGCGCGTGAATCGCCCTGCCATTCGCAAGGGGTGGCTGCGCGACAGGCACCTGAGCGACGGAAACGAACGTGGGCGCGACGGCTACGTGGAGGTCAGTTGGGACGTCGCGCTCGCCGCCGTCCATTCAGAGCTCCAACGAGTGCGGTCCGAACATGGCAGCGAGGCCATCTTCGGCGGTTCATATGGCTGGTCGTCGGCGGGGCGGCTGCATCATGCGCGTACCCAGACGCACCGCTTCCTGAATGCCGGCGGCGGCTGCACCAACCAGGCGGGAAACTACAGCTGGGGCACCGCGCAATTCCTGTTGCCCCACGTGATCGGCAGCTACACGCCCGTGACCGGACGCGTGACGGACTGGAACAGCGTAACGGCCCACACACGGCTGTTCATCGCATTCGGCGGCATGCCCCTGCGAAACACGCAGATCACCTCGGGGGGGGCCGGCGACCACCCTGTGTCCGGACAGCTCGAACGCGCACGGGAAGCGGGTGTCGAATTCGTCGTCATCAGCCCTACCCGGCGGGACGTGCCCGCCGGCCTGGAAGCGCGCTGGATACCCATCCGGCCGAACACCGACGCCGCCTTGATGCTGGCAATGATGCAGGCGCTGATAGCCGACGGCATCCACGATGCAACATTCCTGCGAACCCACTGCGTCGGCTTCGATGCCCTGCGCGCGTACCTCGAAGGAAAAACGGACGGCATTCCCAAGACCCCTGAATGGGCGCAGGCAATCTGCGACGTGCCCGCCACGGTCATCCGCGAGCTCGCGCGCGAGGCCCGCAATGTACGTTCGATGCTGACTTGCGCCTGGTCACTGCAGCGCGCCCACCGGGGCGAACAACCCTACTGGGCCTGCATCGCGCTTGCGGCGGCCCTGGGGCATATCGGCATGCCCGGCGGTGGCGTGGCGTTCGGCCATGCTTCCATGAACGGTGTCGGCAACCCGCGCATGGAGATTGCAGGCCCCGCCATGGAATCGGGGCGCAATCCGACCGGCTCGGTTATCCCCGTGGCCCGCGTCACCGACATGCTGCTGCACCCCGGAAAGACTTACGAATTCAATGGGCGCGAAAGCATTTATCCCGATATCAAGATGGTGTACTGGGCGGGCGGCAATCCCTTCCATCACCAGCAGGACCTGAATCGTCTGAGCCGGGCATGGGCCAAGCCACAGACCATCGTCACGCACGAGATCTGGTGGACGCCCATGGCGCGCCGCTCCGACATCGTGCTGCCAGCCACCACGACCCTGGAAAGAAACGACATAGGCGGATCGACGCGGGACCGCTACGTATTCGCCATGCATCAGGCATTGGCTCCGATTGGCTCCAGCCGCAATGATTTCGACATTTACCGGGAGCTGGCTGCGCTGGGCGGCTATGAAGAGGCCTACACGCAAGGCCGCGACGAGATGGCGTGGATACGGCATATTTTCGATTCCATGAGCAAAGCGTGGCGTGACAGCGGTTGCGAGGCGCCTGAGTTCGACGCATTCTGGGACCAGGGGTATGTGGCCATTCCCGAGCCCAAGCAGCCCTTCGTGCTGTTCGAGGACTTCCGCCATGACCCCGCGGGCCATCCTCTGCGCACGCCATCCGGCCGTATCGAGCTGTATTCGGAAAAGATCGCGGGCTTCGGCTATGCGGATTGCCCGCCCCACCCCGCCTGGCTGGCGCCAGCGGAATGGCTGGGATCGCCAGTGGCCGCCCGCTGGCCGCTGCACCTGCTTACCCCTCAACCCGCGGGCAAGTTGCACTCCCAGATGGATGGCGGCAAGGCCTCGACGGATCTGAAGATCAAAGGCCGTGAAGCACTGCACATCTCGCCCGCAGATGCCAAAGACCGGCACATAAGCCAGCATGATCTCGTCAAGGTGCACAACGACCGGGGCGCCTGCCTGGCGGTGGCGGTGATCGACGCGGATCTCAAGCCGGGGGTCGTGATGCTGCCGACGGGCGCATGGTTCGACGCCGTGGACGAAGGACTGGAAGTCCACGGCAACCCGAACGTGCTGACGATGGACGTGGGCACCTCGAGGTTGACTCAAGGCAGCAGCGCCCAGTCGGCGCTGGTGGAAGTGGCGCCCTGGAACGATGCCGCCCCGGTAGTCCGAGCCCTCGAGGCGCCCGCCATCACCGAGCTGGCGCACAACGCGTAGCTATCCGTGGTCCCGGCGTGTGCCGGGACCGCGTGGTTACCGCTCCCTGCCTATATCACGATGGCCGGGCCGGTTTGCATACCCCGGAGACTGGCCTCATTCCGCGGTGATGTTCGCTTTCTCGATAATGCTGCGGTATCGCGCCGTCTCGGACTGGATGTATTTCTCAAAGTCCGCGCTGTTCCTGTAGCCGCTTTCGAAGCCCAGGTTCTCAAGCTGCTCTTTCATGCTTGGAGCCGTCATGACCTTCTGCGCGGCCGCATCCAGCTTTTGGCGGATGGGCTCTGGCAGCTTTGCGGGCGCCCACAGTCCATACCAGGAATAGAACTCGAAATTCTTCAGCCCTTCTTCCTGCATCGTGGGCACGTCCGGCAACAATGGACTGCGCTTGCTTCCGGTCACCGCCAATGCGCGTATCTTGCCTGCCTTGGCCATGGGCAGGGAGGAGAGCATCGGATCAATCAGCGCCTGGACCTGTCCGCCCGCCAAGTCGCTCAAGGCGGGGCCTCCGCCCTTGTACAGGACGATGGGGATCTGCAGATCGGACAGACCCGCTTCATAGGCGAATTGCGCAATGGCAAGATGCCCCGCCGAGCCGAAACCCGTCGTTGCGAAGCTGTACTTGGCGGGGTCGGCCTTCACGGCGCCGACGAACTCCTGCACCGTCTTTGCCGGAACCTTGTTGCTTACACTGAATATCAACGCGCCTTGGGCGAGGCCGCTGATGGCGGTGAAGTCCTTCACCGCGTCGAAGGTCATCTTCTTTTGGTAAAGCAACGGATTGATGTTGTGGATAGACGCATTGAGATAGAGCGTATAGCCATCGGCCGCCGAACGTGAAACCACGCCGGCGCCTACCATCCCGGACGCTCCCGCCCGGTTGTCCACGATGATCGACTGCTTCAATTCCTCGCCCAGTTTGACGGCGAAGATGCGGGCCAGGCCATCCACGGATCCCCCGGGCGGATGCGGCACCACGATGGTAATCGGGCGGCTGGGATAGGCGGCGTCGGAATTTGCTTGCGCATGCGCGGAACCCATCAACATCAAGCCGCCAACGGCGGCGACCAGGGTTTTTACGCAATTACGGCGGGAGTACGGATAGGGCTTTCGCATGACAGCCTCATTGAAGATGAATGAAGGTGTAAACAGCGGTCCCGCCGCCGGCAACCCGGTGTCCACCGGATTGCTCAGAGGCTGGGAAACGCAGGCAGACTAGTAGGTGCCTGGGTAGGCGGCTCCGTCTATCAATATGTTCTGGCCGCAGACATAGCCGGCCTGGGCGGAACACACGTAGGCGCAAAGCGCGCCCAATTCCTCGGGCTCTCCGTAGCGCCCCGCCGGATTGCCTGACCCCCGGGTTTGCCAAAGTTCGTCAAACGACTTTCCGCCCGGTTCCAGCATGCCCTCGATGTGGCGTCGCTGAGCATCGGTCGCAAAGACGCCGGGCAGAAGGTTATTGATAGTGACGTTGTACCGAACCGTCTGGCGAGCCAGACCGGCAACGAATCCCACCAGGCAAGACCGGGCGCCGTTGGACAAACCCAGTTCGAGCTGGGGCGTCTTGACGCTGCGTGAGACGATGTTCACGATGCGCCCGAAGCGGCGCTCCATCATTCCATCCACCACTCGCCGAATCATGTCTATCGGCCCGAGCGCCATGGAATCCAGGGCGTCATGCCAGTCGGCCTGGGTCCATTGGCGAAAATCGCCGGGTGGCGCCCCATCGGCGTTGTTCACCAGGATGTCGGGGTCGGGACAAGCCGCGAGAGCCGCCTCCCGGCCCGCATCCGTCGTGATGTCGGCAACCACATACCGGACCGGAGCCCCGGTCGCGGCGGTCAGCTCTGCGGCGGCCGTTGCCAGCGTGCTTTCGGTGCGCGCGGCGATGACCACGTCAACGCCTTCACTTGCCAACTGCGCAGCGCACGCGCGTCCCATTCCCTTGCTGCCACCAAAAACAAGCGCGCGGCGCCCTCGAATTCCAAGATCCATGGATTCCCCCTGTCGAACCCTGCGCCGTTCAAGCGGCTTTCAGCGCCGGAGAGCTCCAGCCATATTTCTTGTCGAGTTCCAGGTCCTTGATCACGCGCAGCCCCTTGAGCAGCGCCTCGCCTTCCAGGCCGCGCAACGGCTTGCGCAGGTCGCCAGCGGGCAAGCCCACGGCTTTCATCAAGGACTTGATGGCTACGGGATTGATCGCCGAGTAGGAGTAATGCAGCAATTGCAGATTGCGCAGATATGCCTCGCGGAAGCTGGTGCTCACCTCGGGCGACGTCCAGGGCTTGGAGATCAGCGCCAGCTCCGCCGGCGCGATATTGCCCGTCATGTTGGCGGTACCGTGGCCGCCCAGGCTCATGGTCGGCACGACCAGGCCCAGGTTCGGCGAATCGCAACACATCACCGACACGTCGGGCGCGCCGCGCAACACCTGCGCCACCTGTCCCACCCGGGTCGTGGATTCTTTATGGACCACGTAGTTCGGATGCTTGAATATGCGCAGCAGCTGGTCCCAGTGCAGATCGCTCTTGACGCGAGGCGGGTTGTTGTAGATGCCCAGCGGCAGGTCCGTGGCGTCCGCGACCTCAAGGAAGTAATCCTCGATATCCGCCTCCGACGCGCAGATGTAGGCCGGCGCCGCCAGGATGGCGCCATCCGCGCCGTTTTCCCGCGCAAAGCGCAGATAGTCCTTGGTCGTCTCCGTATTGTTTCCGGTGCAACCATAAAACAGCTTCATCTTGCCCGTCTTCATCTTCGCGGTCTTGGCGATGATGTCGTAGCGTTCCTGTTGCGAAAGCATGGACACTTCGCCCGTGGATCCCATGATGAGCACGGCGCTGGTGCCGTTGTCCTCATGAAACTTGAGAAGCTCGCGGAAAGCTTCGAAGTCGGCGCTGCCGTCTTTATTGAACGGCGTGATCAACGCCACGAAAGAACCGGTGAGTTTCATCTTGCTCATGCTTATTCCTTTGACTGTCAGGTTGAGAGAGTGCTTTTGAATATTCCGGCTATGCGGCGGTAGGCTCGGCGGCTTGCAGCAAGGATTTGCGGGCGGCCAGGGCTGCCAGCCCCCTGTTCAGGTCGGCTATCAGATCCTCGGGGTCTTCCAGGCCCACGTGCAAGCGCACCGCTTTGCCTGTGTACGGCCAGCGCGCCCCATGGTGCTTTCCCGGCGTGAACGGAATGGCCAGGCTTTCATATCCGCCCCATGACACGCCAATGCCGAAATGCTGCAAGGCATCGACGAAGGCAGCCACGGACTCATCCTCGCTTGCGCGCAGCACGACCGTGAACAAGCCGCTGGCGCCCCTGAAATCGCGCTTCCAGAGAGCATGGCCAGGATGCGAGGGCAAGGCGGGGTGCACCACCGCCTCGACCTCCGCCTGCTGCTCCAGCCACTGCGCGACGCGCAGCCCGGACGCCCAGTGCCGTTGCAAACGCACGCCCATGGTGCGCAGCCCGCGCAGTGCAAGATAGATATCGTCGGGCCCCGCGGTCTGGCCCATGTATTGCGTCGTCTTCTTGACTTGCGCCCAAGTGGCCTCATTGCAGGTAACCACGCCCAGCATGGCGTCCGAATGGCCCACGATGTACTTCGTCGCCGCGTGGATGGACACGTCGACGCCGTGCTCGAACGGCTTGAAGAACAAGGGCGTTGCCCACGTGTTGTCCATGACGACAAATGCGCCGTGGGCATGCGCAACGGCGGTGATGGCCGGAATATCCTGGATCTCGAGGGTTTCGGAGCCCGGCGACTCGACATACACGACCCGCGTATTGGAGCGCATGACAGACTCGATGTTCTTGCCGCAGCCCGGATCGTAGACCTCCACCTCGACGCCGAGCCGGCTGAGCACGTGGTCCAGGAATGAACGCGTGGGCGAATAGGCGCTGTATGTCACCAGCACATGATCGCCCGCCGAAAGCAGCGCGGTCAGCGTCGTGACTATGGCTGCCAGCCCGGAGGGAAACGCGAGCGATCGGTGTCCGCCTTCCAGCGCCGCAATGGCTTCCTCGAACGCATGCGTGGTGGCGGTTCCGTAGCGGCCGTAGGTGGTGGCTCCCGGCTCTTCCGCGGCGCGAGCACGCTTCATTTCTTCCCACTCCGCCATCGAACCCGCAAGAATGGTGGATGCTCTGCAGATCGGCGTGTTCACCAGGCCACCGAATCGCTCCGGATGCCGTCCGACTGTGACCAGTTGAGTATCTTCCTTCATGACTTTCAATCTCCAAGAATGGGCGGCCTGAACACGGTCAATTGCCGCTGATGTTCTGGAGTAGTCTAGGAGCGGGTCCGGAGAAAACTTTTCGAATCTGAGTTCCCGGACGTCCGAAAAAGAGAATATTTATCTCCGCCTCCGGCAATGCAGGCATGGCTTAAAGGTAGTCCAGCGGGAGCGCCGTGGTGTACTTGATTTCTTCCATTGCAAAACTCGAGCTGACGTCGAAAAGCTCTGCAACCTGGATGAGTTTCTTGTAGACCAGATCGAACCCGGCGATATCCGGCGCCACCACCTTCAGGAGATAGTCGGTATCGCCACTCAAGCGATAAAACTCCACCACCTCGGGCATATCCTTCACGCCGAGCGAGAATTTCCGCAACCACTGCAGGTCGTGGCATCCCGTCTTTATCGACACGAACACCGTCACGCCAAGGCCGGCCTTGCAACGGTCCAGCAGGCAGACCTGCCGCCGGATGAGGCCGGATTCCAGCATGTGCTGGATGCGCTTCCAGCACGCCGTCGGCGAGAGATGCACTCGCTCGGCGATGTCGTTGTTCGACAGACGTGCATCATTCTGGAGAAACTCGAGGATGCTGCGATCTTTCTTGTCCATAGCGTTGAGCTGCGATCAGCTATTTGACTTAGCCGCGCGGCAAGGCGCTCGGGGACCGGCCCCAAAATGCGGCATCACATCCGACCACCGCAATGCAATACACGGCGGTCAACCTGGAACCCATTTTATGTACGGAATACCGTCGCAACGATACAATTCATAGGCTTAAACTTATAACTATATTTATAAGTCGACCGCCTACAGGAGTAGCCATGAAAGAGGTCAATCTCACCCTCACACAGACCTTTTTCCTCGCGGCCCAGGAAGGCACGTACTCGGCGGCCGCTCGCCGGCTGAACATTTCCTACCAGTCCGTGGCCAACCACATCCGGCGTCTAGAACAGCGCGTCGGCGAGAAACTCATCGTCGCCAAGCGCGGCGCCAAGTCCATCTCGCTCACGCCCCGCGGCACCAGTCTCTATCGGCTGCTCGAGCCCGAGTTCGATGCCATGCTGACGCGGCTCGGCAGCCTGATCGACAAGGAACGGCCGGTCATTCGTATCGGCATGCCGCAGGCGATTTTCTTCTACCTGCTTCCGCCCGTGCTGACGGCGTTCCGAAAATTCCACCCCAATGTTGAAATCGTCGGCTACGAACGTGATGTGTCGTTGCCGGACCTGATACACAGCGGTTCGCTGGACGTCTGCCTGAGCGAACGCTACTTCGGCAACACCGTCATGTCGCAACGGGTGGTCTGCCACTATCGGCCGGCGCTGGTATGCCCTGCCGGCTGGCCGCTGCCAGCCACCGAAGCCGCGGTACCCAAGTGGGCTCTCGGAAGGCCGCTCATCACCTATGAACCGGGGCAGATGTTGCGCAACATGGCATTGGAGTATCTGTCGGTCGACAATGAGCGGCCCCGGGTCGTCGTGTCGACGTCGACCAGCGCAAGCGCCAAACGATGCGTCGACGAAGGCCTGGGCTTCGCCTTGCTGCCCACCTGGTGCATAGAGGAAACCGACAGCCGCATCCAGTGCGTCGCCCTGACCAATACCCCGAAGATTCCCATTTACTTCGGCGAGGCTACGTATCTGCGTTCCAATCCCTTCGTTCAATCGATGTACAGGCTTTGCCTGGATGTGCTGGCGAAATCCGTCGAAGAACGCGCGAACCGTTGCAAGCCTCTCAAGGCGCGCAAAGCGACTGCGCGCCCCGCGGCCGCCATACGTTGACCTGAAGTTTTTTTCCTATTGCGGCAGAGGGGACCGATAAAAGGAAATAATTTTTCCTGTCGCGTCTCTTACGCTTGCGAAAGTTCACCGCTTCGCAATCGCAACCGGCCTCCAGGTCGATCAAGAAATAGGAACCCATGAAGATCCTCGTCCTAGGCGCCGGCGTGGTCGGAATCTCAACGGCCTATTACCTGACCCGCGCGGGCCACGAGGTGGACGTCGTGGAACGCCACCCCGGCGCGGCGATGGAAACCAGCTTTGGCAACGCCGGGGGACTATGCCCCAGCTTTGCCGCGCCGTGGGCAGCTCCTGGAATGCCAATCAAAGTGTTGAAGATGGCATTGAAGGCCGATGCGCCCGTCCGCTACTCGCTTTGGCCCGAACTCGCAAGACTGCGCTGGACGCGCCTGTGGCTCAAGGAGTGCAATGCGCCACGATTCCGAGTCAACAAATTGCGCATGCAGCGCGTGGCGCACTACAGCCTCGCCTGCCTGCGGGAACTCATGGCGGAAACCGGCATTGCATTCGACTTTCACGCCGACGGCGTCCTGCAGCTTTTCCAGACCAAGGCAGAATGCCAGTACGGCGATATTGCGGCCAGCGCCCTCAAAGAATTGGGCATCGCCCACCATCGGTTGGACAGGCATGGCGCGATCGCCGTGGAACCCGCCTTGCGGGACGCGACGATCAACATCGAAGGCGCGCTTCATCTGCCGTCCGACGCGTCGGGCGACAGCCATCTCTTCTGCCAGGCAATGACGGCATGGCTGCGGAACGCCGGGGTGCGATTTCACTTTGGGACCGAGGTCAGGCGTTTGCTGAAAGAAGGCGGCCGCATCGTTGGAGCGGAAACTTCAGCCGGCGCGCTGAAAGCGGAGGCTACCGTCGTCGCCATGGGCAATCAGGCGCCCGCGCTCGTCGCCCCCCTGGGGATCAAGCTGCCGGTGTACCCGCTCAAGGGATTTTCCATCACGGTGCCCGTGATAGACGGCGAGCAGGCGCCGAACATGTCGGTGATGGATGAACACAACAAGATCATGGTTTCCCGCTTGGGCAACAGAATCCGCGCCGCCGGCATGGCAGAACTGGTCGGCCACGATCTGTCGCTGGATCCGGGCCGCAAAGCCGTGCTGGTCCGTGCCGTGCGCAACATGTTTCCAAACGGCGTCGACTACGAAAACGCCAAATTCTGGGCGGGCCTGCGTCCCATGACACCGGACGGCCCGCCGATTCTGGGCCTGTCGGGCTGGGACGGGCTGTTTCTCAACAGCGGACATGGGTCGAATGGATGGACACAGGCTTGCGGCACGTCCCGCGTGGTTGCGGACCTCGTGTGCGGACGCAAACCCGCAATCGATCTGGAAGGGCTTACCATCGGCCGCTTCAGCTAGACCCGCCCCGCCACCGGCGCGGAATGGATGGCGATCCGTGCCGGCCCTGCTTCTAGAGCTGATCCAGGCTCAGTCGTTCCACCAGGTGAACTTGGCCCGCATCGGTCGTCCAAGCATAGCGCCGCCCCCGGCCCCGAGGTGGCCTCGCCCCGCTATCCCCCGGCGGGCCAGGCAAGCATGGCGGCGTCGATGATCATATTCAGCTTGTCCACGGAGGCGCCGTCACGGGCCTGGATGGAAAGCCCTTCGAGAACGGTGGTGTAAAAGGCCGCGAGCTGGCCGACGTCCGTCGAGGAATCAAGGTCTCCCGCTGCAATACCTTGCGCAAGGCGATCTCTCAGCATCGTTTCGCCGTTCAAGCGGTTTTCGGCAAGAAACGCGCGCACGCTCTCGTTCTCGGGAGCGCCAAGCAAAGATGACAATACGATCATGCAGCCGCGCGGCCCCTCCTCGACGACATAGGCTCGCGCGTTAGCCCGCAACATGGTTTCGACGGCTTCGCGGGCTGTGCCGGCCTTGGCAAGGCTCTGCGACGTCGCACGGCCCTCGAGGCGATCGTAAAGCTCAACGGCTTCACGGAAGATCTCTTCCTTGCAACCAAAGGTGGAATACAGGCTGGGCTTGTTGACGCCCATGGCTGCGACCAGGTCCTGGATCGACGTGCCTTCATAGCCTTGCGTCCAGAAGGTTCGCATGGCGGCAAGCAAAGCCGTGTCCCTGTCAAATTCCCTGGGCCGGCCGATTTTCGGCGCTGGCGCCGATTTTGTTTTGCCACCGATACTCACGATTCAATTATCCGCAGACCCGCTACACCTATCCCTATCAGCCCCAGGAACAGCAGCTTGGCCGATGACATGTGCTCGCCGAGCAGCAATGCGCCAACAGCAGCCACGCCAAAGGCGCCTATACCCACCCAAATGGCATATGCGGTGCCAACGGGAAGATGCTTGAGGGCCAAGCCGAGCAGGACCAAGCTTAGCATTGCAACACTAACACCGATCACGCTGGGCCAAAACCTCGTCAATCCGTCAGCCTGCTTGAGCGCCAATGCCCAGACGATTTCGAGCATGCCGGCCAGTGCCAATAGTCCCCAGGCCATCTGAATCCTCACAGTTGTCCGCTTCGGCCAGCGGCTTGCGTTTGGTCCCTGCGCCGCTACGCCGTGAAGCCGCCATCAATGGCCAGCGCAGATCCCGTGATGAACTGACTCTCGGCCGCTGCAAGATATGCGACGGCTGCCGCGATTTCCTCGGGTTTGGCGTATCGCTTGATCGCCATGAGCTCCAGTTCGGCCGCGACCGTCGGACCGTCGGCCGGATTCATGTCGGTGTCGGTCGACCCAGGATCGACAATGTTTACCGTGATGCCGCGCGCACCCACCTCGCGCGCCAGCCCCTTGGTAAAGCCGATCAGCGCGGATTTGCTCATCGCATAGAGCGTCACCCCACCATAGGGCACGCGCTGCGCAAAGCACGAGCCGATCGAGATAATGCGACCGCCGGAACCCATGTGGGCAAGTGCCGCTTGAGAGGCCACGTACACCGCTGCGGCGTGGATCGCCAACGTATCGTTGATCTCCTGCAGCGTGGCGTCCTCGATAGGTCCTGAAGGAAATACGCCCGCGCTGTTGACGAGTATGTCCAGCCGGCCGAACTCCCTGGCGGTCTGATCCACCGCTGCGCGGACCGCGGCCATATCACGGCTATCCGCCTTGACGCCGAGAACCCGGCCCCCGGCGCCGCCCAGCTCCTGGACCAGGTCTCTGGCCGCCTGCTCCGACCTGGCGTAAGTAAAGGCCACATCCGCCCCCCTTTGCGCCAAGCGCCGCACGATAGCTGCGCCAATGCCACGCGTCCCTCCCGTGACCAGAGCAGCCTTGCCTTGGAATTCCATCTTGACGCCCCTTTTATACCGATCGGTTAAAAATAGGCTACGTGAACTGGCATTCGCCGTCAAGACTTGCCATGCAAGCTGGGAAAAAAGGCCGGAAGCTGGCGTTGCCCTCTGCGCAGAACCGGTCAGGCACTGTGATTGCTGACGCGCAAGGTCCACGCCCACAGATCGATCCGCATCCCGAGGAGGCCCGCATGACCGCGCATGTCCAGCACCGCCGCATCCGCGTCGACAACATCGACACCTTCTACCGCACAGCGGGCCGGCCGGACGCGCCCGCCATCCTGCTGCCGCACGGATATCCCTGTTCTTCCTACGAATTCCGCAACCTGATGCCCCGCCTGGCGGACCGCTGGCTCCTGGTCGCACCCGATTACCCCGGTGCGGGCTACAGCGCCACCCCCGATGGCTTTGATTACAGTTTCGATGGCTATGCGGTCTTCCTGGATCGTTTCGTCAAAACGCTGGGCCTGGACCGCTTTGCGCTCTACCTGCACGACTTCGGCTCACCCATCGGGGCGCGATTGGCCATGCTGGCGCCACACCGGGTGACCGCGCTGATCATCCAGAACGGCGACGTGCCATACGAAGACGCCTTGGGCCCCAAGTACGCGGACATCGAGGCCACCTGGGCGTTGCCGCCAGCGGAAATGCGACTGGCCATTGGCGACAGCATTACCGAAGCGAGTTTTCAGGAAGAGTTCCTGAACCATGTCCGGCCGGACATCGCCGAGAGAATTTCGCCAGACCTATGGACGCTGCACTGGTCACTGATGACGGCACGCCGCAAGGAGATTGCCATCGACCTGATCGCCGGGCTGAAGCAAAACCGATTCTGGTTCGCGCAGCACCGGCAATACCTGGCGAAACACCAACCGCCGACACTGATAGTCTGGGGCCCGCAAGATCATTACATGCCCGAAGCCTCGGCCCGCGCCTATCTGCGCGACCTGCCGGATGCGGAGCTCCACCTGCTGGACGGCGGCCATTGGTTGTTGGAGACGCATCTGGATGAGGTGGCCACGCTGATACGGACATTCCTGCAACGGGTGCAGGCTGCCGGCGCGAATGGCCGCAACGCGTGAATCAGCCGCCCGCCGCGCCGTTTCCTGGTGGCGTCCCAGCCCCGGCCATGCACCTACTGTGCCGGTGACAGCTTGGCCGCCTTGGCCGCCGCCGCGTACATCGGAATCTCCTGGGCCATGGTATCTGCCAGGGTTTTCGATGCGCTGCCTACGGGATCGATCCCCAGTTCCAGCAGGCGCTCCGCCACGGCTGGATCGCGCACGGCGGCGGACACGGTGGCCTGCAGCTTCTCGATGACGGCCGGCGGCGTGCCCGCAGGAGCGTACAGGGAAGACCAGAACGACATCGCGAAGTCCGGCGCTCCGGATTCGCTCACGGTAGGAACGTCAGGCAACAAGGTGAAGCGCTTCGCCCCCGTAACAGCCAACGCCTTCAACCGGCCGCTGCGGATCTGAGGCAGCACGGCCGCGGTATCGATCAACGCAAAGTCGATCTCATTGGCCAGCAATGCCGCGACCACGGCGGAGTTCCCTTTGTAGTTGACGACCTCCGTCGCCAGGCCGACACGCTTGGCGAAAATTTCGGTGGCGAGCTGGAAGGAGTTCGCGCCCGAGCCTGCAAACAATGGCTTGCCGCCCTTCTTTCCCTGGCCGACCAGGTCCGCCACCGAGCGCGCCGAGCTTTCCGCCTTGACGGTGAGGATCATGGGAATGTCCCCAACCAGGGAGATCGGCGCAAAATCTGCGACGGGATCGTAGTCCAGGTTGTTGTAGATGGCCGGATTCACGGTCATGCCGCTGCTTGGCCCCACCAGCAAGGTGTAGCCGTCCGGCTCTGCCCGCTTGACGGCGCCGATGGCAATGGCGCCGCTGGCGCCGGGCCTGTTCTCCACGATGAAGGGCTGGCCCAGGCGGCGCTGGAATTGCTCGGCCATCAGGCGGGCAAGGATATCGTTGCCGCCACCTGGCGCGAAACCCACGATCATGCGCACGGGCCGCGCCGGATATTCTTGCGCAGCCGCATGACAGGCTGACACCGCGAGCAAAGCACCCATCCAAATAGACAAAAGCCGTTTCATGCCACGCTCCATTCGTTGAACATAGTGCGCCGTTACTGGGGAATGCACGGATGGCCCATTCTCCACCGCCTCGCTACATTGCGCATGACCCAACGTGCCAGCCAATGCCGCTGGCAGCGACAGCACGCGACGGACCCCGGAGCCGAGATGGCACCTGAATGGCACAACTGGAGCACCCTCGATCACGGCCAGCACGCCCTGGCGTTCTGGCAGGACGCGGTCTGCGCCGGCGTGCTCGACTCCGAATTCCGCGCCGAACCGGAC